>Ga0302221_10002143_pt1 | contig 12432 bp, 2 predicted proteins | sample II_Palsa_E2_1_FD_193517 | JGI IMG/M metagenome (GOLD analysis project Ga0302221, IMG submission 193517) | Peat permafrost microbial communities from Stordalen Mire near Abisko, Sweden - II_Palsa_E2_1 | ecosystem: Environmental > Terrestrial > Soil > Palsa > Peat permafrost | place: Sweden... | reverse complement strand
AAGCTTGCTGCAGCCATTCCGTAGCCGGCCGTAGGTTATTACGGTCCGTAAGCACGGCCCGTAAGCTCGCTATGGTCATACCGTAGCCGACCATGGGTTCCAACCCTCACAATACCCCCTCCCTTACAAACGACTCCCGCCTTTGCGGGCCCCCCTCCGAGCTTTACGGCCCCCTACGGGCGCTTCGCCAGTCTGTACGCGTGCTTCCCACCGGTCCAGTGCAGCCGTATCTTCCAGTGCTGAAGCTGGGGTCCAGGTTGGCCTAGCATATCCGGTCCACTTGACTAAGAACTGTTCCTTACCCCCTCTGGCCTTCTTTTGGTCTAGGATTTCATCGACTTCATACTCCTCTTCTCCATCGACCTGTAAAGCAGGTGGTTGCGGTTCGTGGATTACCTGGCCAGGCAGAGGACTCGACTTTGCTGGCTTTAACAGACGTGTATGGAACACGTTATGGATTCCTGGTGGTGTGTCTAGCCTATAGCTGTGACTACTCACTATCTCCGTAACTGTATACTTAGCGTACTTCGCATCCAGCTTCTTTGACGGACGGTCCGTAGCAATATTCTCCAAGCTTAGCCAAACCTTGTCACCAACCCGATATGCAGGGGCTTGAACGCGGCCCCGGTTTGCGGCTTTCTCTTGTGCCTCTTGAGCCGTAGCCATTGCTGCTTGAGCCCACTCTCTCAGCTCTTTAAGCTTCCGTAAAATACGATCCGCTTTTGCGATAGGGGAGTCACTTGCGTCCTGTGCCAACAGTTCGTCCGCAAAATCCTCAAATAAGTCCTGGTGCCAGCCATGTGATAAAAAGAACGGGTTTAGGCCCGTGGATGTCGAATCTCGTCCGCAAATAGCAGCTACTGCTATTGACAGCCACGGTAACCAATCGTCCTGGGCGTGGTTCACAAACTCACGAAGGAAAGCTTCTACTATCTGATTCATCCTTTCCGTCGATCCATCCGTCTCTGGTGAAAACGCCGTTGAGAGTCTCCTTTTAATCCGTAAGATCCGGCATATGCGAGTCCATAGGGCACCTGTAAACTGTGCTCCTCTGTCTGAAACAATAGCAAAGGGTAAGAAGTGATAAGGGTAATATCGTCGAATAAACCATTTTGCGACTGTCTCGGCTTCCAAGTCGTCTAGTCCATCTGCTACCACTCCTTTGCTTAAACGGTCCGTAATTACGATCATATTCCGGCACCCTTCTGACTCTGGTAGATCCGTAATGAAGTCCATAGATATCTCTGACCAAATACGGTCTGGAATGGGCAGTGGCTTTAAGAAACCCTTCCTCCTTGATCTCCATGACTTATTCCGGCCACAGCCGTCACAGGCGTCCGTGAAATCCCTAACATCCTTCGACATTCCAGGCCAAAAGAACTGACGTGCTACAAAAGCGTAGGTAGCTTCTCTTCCTGGGTGGCCCCCTACTACCGAGTCATGGGTCTGTTGAATAATACGGGTCCGTAGATTATCTGTAGACGGCACCCATCTCCTACCCCTAAACAGTAGATCTCCTTGTAAGGACAGCGTACATTCTGTAATCGAGACTTTCAATCCATACTCTGACGGCATCTTACGATCGCGGTTTCCAACTGCTCTACGTATTGCTTGGTACTCGTCATCTTGTTCTACGGCCATCCGCCAGTCCGTAAGCTCGTCCGGAAGTTCTCCAACTATCAATGGTGCGTCCGTAAACTCCTGTGAGGGTCTTAAGGCAGTGCCCTTTGTCTTAGCGCGAGTCTTTCGGGTGTTTACAGGCATGGCAAGGACGATAGTGTGTGCTGCTAAAACTTCTGGACGTAGTAGTTGTATCCGTCGATCTTGCAGTCGATTATCAAAGGCGTCCTTAGGCAGGTCTTGGTCCCTCCGTGATAGTGCATCTGCCCGTTCGTTGTCTTTCCCGGGTATATGGATGATTTTAAACTTATATCTAGAGAGGATAAGAGACCAGCGCATCTGGCGTTCCGTAAGCTTCCGTACGGTCATGAAGTACTCCAGGTTCTTATGGTCAGTATGGATCTCAAAGCCGTCTACCCCTCTCAACTCAGCGTCCCATTCCTCTAGGCAGCGGATGATCGCTAATAGTTCCTTGTCGTGGATTTCGTAGTTACACTCTGCCGGGTTATTCTTTTTTGAAAAGAAGGCGCATGGTACCCATAGGCCTTCATTCGTAAGCTGTTGTAACGTTCCCCCAATGCACCATCCTGACGAGTCGGTCTCAATGCGGGTCTCTCGGTCGAAGTCAAACTGAGCAAGGGCTGGTGCGGACGTAAAAATAGCCTTCAGTCGCTCAAATGCTGTGTCCGCCTCAAGAGACCAGGTAAAGTTTCGATCCTTGTGGGTGAGGTCCGTAAGTGGTCGTACGAGGTCCGAAAAGTCTTTAATAAACCTTCTATAAAAGTTGGCGAACCCTAAAAAGCTTCGGACTCCTTTTACGGACGTAGGGGCTTCCCATTCTGCGATTGCCTTGACCTTCACTGGGTCCATCCGTAAACCCTTTCCTGCCTCGATGATAAACCCAAGGTATTTAGTCTCTTGTACCTCAAACTCGCATTTATCGATATCGATCTGTAATCCGGCCTCTCGAAGCCTCTGGAGGACCTTCCCAACGTGCTCGCGGTGTTGCTGGCGATTCCCGGACGAGTATATTAAGATGTCATCTACGTAGGCAGAGCAAAACTCGTCTAGATAGTCTCTCAAAGCCCAGTTAACATACTTCTGAAACGTGCTAGGTGCATTAGCCAGACCAAATGGGGTTACCATCCACTCATATAAGCCGTAACGGGTCCGAAAGGCGGTCTTCCATTCGTCCCCTTCAAGGATCCGTAACTTATGGAACGCAGCGATAACGTCAAGTTTCGTAAACCACTTCGCTTTACTAATGTTCCGTAGGGTCTCGTAAATAAGAGGGAGTGGGTAACGGTCTTTCTTTGTAACTCGATTGAGTCCTCTGTAGTCAACACAGAACCGTAAACCTCCCCCAGGCTTCTTTACGAAGAGTACTGGCGCTGCTGCTGGCGAGTTACTGACCCGTATAAACCCCTTGTCGAGTAGGTCTGTAAGCGTCTTCCGAAGTACTAGTAACTCGTCCCTTGACATACTATATAGCGGTCCCCAGGGAACTTCTTTCTCTCTGCCACTGTCATCCTTTTCGAGTTCAATAGAGTGGTCAACACCCTGTCCTCGTGTCGGTGGTAATAGCTCAGCTTTCTTACGGTCTGCAACATCAAGCCATTGGTGGAAATGAGCAGGCATCTTGTTTTTCGGGTCCGTATACTTCTTTACGGCTAGAGCTTTGTTGATATCTGCCATACTAGCAGCAAAGACTGTAATCTTCTTCTGATCTGTCTGGACTGCCTTCGTCTTCTCTCCACGAGTCCGTAAAAACTGAAAGGACGCCGCTGAGACGTTTACGGCCTGGCCGATCGACTCCTCTAGCTCGCAAAACGCTTCCTTGCTCCGAACAACTATACCAGTAGTCATAATCTTCATTTCCGATCGTGGTCCGTTAATACGGACGTCTTGTGCTCTCACCCAAGGCATGCCTAGGATCATGTCGTAATGCCCGATTGGCGACACATATAAAAACACCTTCTCTTCTCTATGACCATCTAGGTCAAGATTTACGGCTACAACTTCGTCCGTAACAGCCGTAAGTTTCCCATCTACACCCGTAACTTGACGTGGTGTAATCTTTAGGCGCGTGAGTTTATTCTTTCGTGCAAAACGAGGGTCACAAAGTCCATGAGAGAGACAGCCAGTGTCGATAAGTGTTTCGGCAAAAGAGCAACCATCAATTAGTGCTGATACAATAAAAGGCTCTCCGTCCATTGAACTCTCAAACTCCTCCCAAGCTTCTCTCAATAGAATATCCTCTTCTAGCCCCTGATCGCGACTTTGATCAGGAGCTAATCGTTTTCCGGCCCGTAAACTGAGTCCGAATCCTCTTCGCTCTCTACTTCTTCGATCATAACAGGTGTAGAGGTGCTCTTCTTCTTGGTCTTAGCAGCTGCAGTGCGTACCTTCTGCTTCTTTTCAGGCGCTGGAGTAGTGTCAGGCCTTCTCGCGGGAGCTAAGTGGCATTGTCCAATATAATGCTCACTAGAGCCACAGCGTAAGCATTCGTTAGATTCCCGCCGGCCTGCTATTTCCTGTTGGGTAACCCACTTCGCTCGTGGCTTGCCCTGATTCCGAGGTTGAGACGCCTTCGCGGCCGCCACGGGTGCTGTGCGGGTCGGCTCCCAGTCCATTTGCTCGCCCGCAGAGCTCTGTTGAGGGGCCGTAAACTGCTGTTTTTGAAAGCGACCCTTGAGCTTTTGCTCGTCCTTCCATTCGCCTAGATCATCAGTGATCTTTCGGATCTGTGCCACATAGGCGGGGTAAGTAGGAGGTTCGTCTCGGCCAACTAGCTCTCTCTTGACTTCACCCGCTAGAGCGGCCTTCAATAGTCCCTTCTTGACTTCTTCTTGCCAGCTCCATCCGTTAGCTTCCATTAGCGTCTGGTCAAACTCTTGGAGGAATTCTCGAAACGGACGGTTCCGTTGTTTAATCGTATTGATCTTTGCAACAGCTTTTGCTTGCTTCTGTTGGTCGAGGAAGGACAAGTCCATTTGCCTAAAGAGGCAGTCAACTGTGAATTCAGGTCCGTTTTGTGTGTGCTGGACCCATGGGTATATTCTCTTCGATGCTGTATCTGCCAATCTGCCAAATGCGTACCATACTTGCTCATATTCCCCGCCGATAGCTTGTGCGTCGGTCCGTAACTTGGCCTCGAGCAGACCGCGAAAGATAGGATAAATTGACTCGTCCTCGCCCGTAAACCTCTCTGGGTGAGGCGTGGTGTGCTTAGGCCGTTTTCTAGGATCTATTGGAGGCACATTCAGACCCGTAACGCCGGTGGGCAGTGGTGTAGATGTGCCTGTGGGTAGAGGGGTGTTAGTCCCCCTGGCTAGTGTTGTCGCGTCGTTGGTTACGGCCAATAATGTTTGTAAACGTATGTTCATCTGATCCGTAGTATCCTGGAGCCTCTCGTTCAAGGCTTGTTGATTCATCATAAACTGGGCTACCATCTCATTCGTAACCGTGAGGGGTGGTGCCGTCTCTGCTGCTGGTTCAACCATAGTAGGCTCGTCGTGCCCTGCTTAGGGTCTTTTTCGTTCCAATGGTGTCAGTTAGTCGAGCGTGCGAGCTAATAGACGATTTGCTTCTTGCCACAGAAGCCAACGGGTGATCAAGTATGCGATCCGATAGGCTAATTCGCTCCTTGCCAAGGGGAGCCAACGGGTGACCAAGTATGTGATCCGATAGGCGATTTGCTTCTTGCCACGGAAGCCAACGGGTGATCAAACAATGATCCGACAGGCCGATCTCTACTTATAAAGAGGAGGGTGATTGAATTCCGGTCCGTAAGGGAATCAATCCAACGATCCCTGATCCGTAGATGAGGGTATTGACGTAGTTCTAATGTAAGGGGTCAAGTTAGGTAAAAATGCCACGAACTTGGGCTCAGGTTAAACTGTAAAGAACTACGTAAAGAACTAAGAATACAAATGTGGTTCCCTCATAATAATAAACAAAGAAGCTGGGGCCAAGGCTAGTGGTTGCCTAGCAACCGCTCGTTACGGTCCGTAGCACGGTCCGTAAGCTTGCTGCAGCCATTCCGTAGCCGGCCGTAGGTTATTACGGTCCGTAAGCACGGCCCGTAAGCTCGCTATAGTCATACCGTAGCCGACCATAGGTTCCAACCCTCACATAATATTATTATTTATTATAAGTAATTCATTAATATTTTATTTTATAAAGTAATTATAAAGTTAAAAGCTTTTTATATAGCTTTTATAACGGCAATAAATATATATTCTCGTTTTAAAATCATAATATCGTTGACTTAATAAAATCGGATTAAAGAAACGGAAAAGAATAATATTATTCTTTTAAAAATAATTAAGTGTTTCACTTATATTTAAGTTTTTAATAAAACGGGGCTATAATATTTAAGACTTAAACTTTGTCCGACTTTAATATTTTCTGTTTTTAATACTTTTCTCGATAATACTTTTACTTTAATTAAATTAATAAATATTATAATAAACTCTCTTTTTTAATATAATAATACTATGATTAAATTCTTTAAAGATTTAAGATTTAAGCTTTGAGCTTTAATAAAACTTATAAAAACTTTAAATAAAGAAAAGTAAAAAAAAGTGTTTTATTAAAAGTTTAAGATTATTTTATCGGCCGTTTATGTTTTTTAAATTATAATACTTTTTCTTGACTTTTAATTTAATTGTCTTTTTTTAAACGTTTTTATCGCCTTTTTATCTTTTTTTATTATTGAATTATATTTAAGAATTTAATCCGTATTATTATTCGTAGTCTTAAACAATTTCTTTAACGTTAATAAAGTCAAGATATATAAATTATAAATTATAATTCTTTAATTAAATCTTTTATTTCATTAAATATTTACGGGTTTTTTTATTCCTTTTTTATTTATATTCTTCGATCTTCTTTACTTTTTATTTTTATTCTTCGTCTTCTTTTATTAAGTTTAAAAATTCTTTTATTTAATAATTTTAAAGTTTATAACCCTTTTTTAAATAATATACTTTTAAAAGAAAAACATTGAATATAAGATATAATTTCTTATATTGACTTAATAAGTTTAAACGGTATATTATATTATTGATATATTCAGTGATTTTAAATAAATTAATAAACTTTAAAAAGCGTTTTCTTATTTTTAAATAAAAGTTTTTAATTGACAATAATATTTATTTATTAATAAAGAAGTGTTTATTAAGTCGATATTTATTATAATATCTTTTTCGATTATTTTAAGTTATATTTTATAATTTGATAAGTTCTTGTCGAAGTTTCATTAATATTTTAATACGTTATTATATAATTAATACTTTTTTTTAAGCCCGTTTTTAAACTTTAATTATTTTAAATATTATAAAAGTTTTAATTCGTAATTATAAACGACTGAAAAAAAAGACTATTATAATACTTAATGTTTATTATTATTATATATGAACTTTATAAAGAGTAATTTAAAGGCCTAGTCATTTTTATACTTATTATAATAACTTCGAAGATATTATTTTAATATTTGATTTTATCATTTTATTTATCCGTTAATTTATAAATAAAAAGTAATATTGAGACGTTAACGGAAATATAAATGAAAATATAATGCCGATTAAAATTTGCTTATAAAAACAATTCTTTTATTAAAGACTATTCTTTTAAAAGTCTTAAAGAAAAAGAATATATTGTTTTATATCTTTTAAATTAGTTTTAAAACGTTGATAGTCTTATAATAAAGTATATACTGAGTTATCTTTAAGAATTTATCGATTATAATTAAAATTATATCGTAATCTTTATTATTGTTTAAGTTCTTATTAAAAGATAAATTAATAATAAAGTTTATAAATATTTCTTTTTATAGCCGGAATAGTTATAAAAAGCTTTTAAATAATCCGTAAAACATATGTCTTTTAGCTTTTAATCGTTGATAAACCTTATATTTTTAAACGTATTCTTAAATATTATCTTTTATATTCTTTTAATAAAAATGTTTATATAAGAGATTTATAGTTTTATTAATATTAAAGTATTTTATAAAAGGATTATTATAATAAAGTCGTAAGATCTTTATATGTAAAAGGGAGTTATTAAAGATATAAACTTTATTTTATTAATATAATAAACTTTCTTTATTAATTATTTATAAAGTAATACCGGAAGAGTTTCTTTTTTTAAATTAGTCTTTTTTAATGAATTTATTAAATTTATCGACTTATTATATTCGATGTATTATTATGATTATAAAGTCTTATAAAAAGAAGTATATTGTTTGTGTCACTTAAATAACACAGTGGAGTCGTATTCCGGGCACGTAATACGTATAGTATTCTATGCTCGTTGGAATAGTGACTGAGGTTCAATTGAAGTGCTACGGAGTCTATATATACTGAAACTAATGCGTCCTCCTGATTAGTCAGTACTTCGTAATCAGGGGTCAGTGCAGTAAGCGTAGCGACAGCGAGCGTAGCAGGTGCAGTAACAGTGATTATACAATATCAATTGTTTATATAACTTATATTATAAAATTATAATATGTCTTATACTTCTTTTATTTATAATAATAATATCAATGAATTTATATTTTAAGATTTATAAAAGACTTTTTAATTAAATTAAAATTGAAAGAATATAATAAAAAGAAGTAAATTAAAATATTATATTATTTATATATTTCTTTAATATTTTATCGATTAAAATAATGAATTAATATATTATTTAAGATGATAATTAAATAAAGATTTAAATATAAATTATATAAAAAGAATATATTTCTTTCTTTTAAACTATCGATATATAATATTATAAAGTGGCCGTATAATATTATAAACAGCGATTTTATATATATATAAAAAAGATAAATTAAAGAGAAAAGAAGAGTTTAAATTAAAAGAGAATATAAAAAGCTTTATATATAACTCTTAAATTAAATTTAATTAAAACGAGAGATTTATATTTATTAATCAAATTTAAATATTAAATATAATTTATTATATATAATAATATATATTCTTTTTATAATTTATTTATAATAATAATCTTTTATTTAATCGTCGCTTTTTAATTTATTAATAAAGACAATTTAATTTATTATAAAATATTAAAGTTATTATAATTAATTAATTCTTAATTTATTAATTTATTATATAATTATAACTTTAAGCCTCTTTCTTATAATTCGAATACGTTTTAATACTTTTAATATTATAAATTAATGAACTTTTATATTAAAAGTATTAAAAAAAAAGTATATAATCTCGTTTTAATAATATTATAAACGTTAATTAATTAATATTTTAATAGCTTACTTTATAAATTAAATAATAATATGATAAAAGCCTTTTATTATATAAATAAATAAGTTTTTAACTTTAATATATCGTCACTTTTAAACATTTATAATTCAATGTCAACTCTTTAATATAAATAGAATTGAAGTTTAATTTGAATTTACGAAGATCATTTTAAAGTCGCTTTATAATAATAGAATTAAAGCGATATAATACCTTGGTTATTATTCTTATTAAAGACTAAGATTTTTATAATAAACGAATAATTTAAATTATTTACTTTTTAATTTAAAAGTATAATATTAATAAAATAGTCGATATAATATAATAAAGAAAAAAGTGACAAGAAAAAGATTAACGGTCATATAACTTATTTATTATATATATACTACTTTATATTTTACTCTCTTTTTCTCACGAGAATAATAATATATATTCTTTTTTAAAGTTTTAATTTTATTTATTTTAAAGTCTTATAAATAGTCTTTATTTCTTATTATAATAGCGGATTATATTTTAATAATTAAGAAAATCGATCAAAAAAATAATGCTTCGTTAAAATCACGGGTTTTTAAAGTGGTTATATATATCGCTTATATCCCTTGTCGTTATAAGCGAATAAACGCGACTATAACCGCTTCTTTCGACTATTACCAGCGTCATTCCTCTCAATTACCTTATAACGTATATCCTTTATTCACACTCTCACGAGTACTAACCTTCAAGATGCTGGCCGAAGACCAATCTCGTTTATAAAAGATTGATGAGCTGTACGATTTGCGCTCTTTAGTGAATATTCTGTGACGGGCCTAACTGGGCTAAAGTATTAAAGACTAAAAAGCGAGTATATTTAAGAATCTAAAACTAAGGAACTAAGAGGGTCGAAGGCGAGTGAGGAATATATATCCCTTTAGTCGGTCACGTGACGGTCCGTGAGCCTCGTGTCGGATCCGTGACGGTCCGTGAGAACCGTCACATTACCCTCCCCTTCTGAAAAAGCTTGTCCGTAAACTTTGAGAACTAACCGTATTGTCGTCTAAGTCCTCATAATCATCCTTCCCATCTTCTTAAGCTTGTAACTATTCCCTTAACTTTCGCGGCGGGCTTAGTAATTCTAAGTAACGAAGATAAAAAGCCTTTAACTTATATAGAGTATATTTAAAATTAAAGGCCGGATATTATTCAAAGTCTTCATCTTGGCTTAGTCAGTTTATACGATAAGAAAGCTAGTTTTTAGTCTGCTTTACGGCCAATAACTCATTGACTTTCTACTTATAATCGTTTATAACTTATATTAAATACTTTGATTCGTTTATTTAACTCAGTAACGGGTTATTCTTATCTTTATAAAATAAGTTTAACGCGAATACTAAGTGGATTTTCAATGAGACAAATAATTTTATTTTAAAAGAGTTTCCTTTTTTTAATAATAATTAAATATAATTCAATCATTTAATAATTTAACTTTTTATTAAAACGGTCCGTTTTTTAATTGCAGATAAAGACGTAAATTAAGTCATTAACTTTAAAGTCCACTTCTTTACGGTGTCGGTTTATGTCCCGTTATTTCTTAACTTAAGCCTTTTATAAAAAGCCTTTAATTATAATCTAAATATTATACCTCCGGATTATAAGAGCTTTTACGTCAACGACATTTACTTCTTCGCGGACTATTATTGATTCTTATAGACGGTTTTAGTCGTAAGATATTAAAGAAGTATATCCGTAATTAAATTCAAAAAAGAATATTCTTAAACTCTTATAAAGTAACGTAAACTGAGCGTAATCTATAAAAAGAATCAGTTTTAACTAATTGTTTTAATAATAATTAACGAACGGGCGTAATCGTTAGTTTATATACTGGTTTATAATTTCCGTTTAATTATTAATTTATAAATAAAAGACTATTGATAGTTTAAGTTTAACTTTAAAGATACGTATAAACTCTATTTAAAACTGTGATATAAGTTACGGTCTTCGGTTTGAAACTATAGTTTACAAAGCGTTATAATAACGATATATATATTAAATATATATTTCGGCTATATTATAAGCCGTAACGGTTTTAAAATAAAAGATAAAGATTATTTACTTATTCAGCCTGTCAATCACGACTTATAACGTGTTATAATTATACTTGTTTTTAAGAAAAGACTTATAGTCTATAAAAACATATTATTAAAGCCGTTCAAAGATTAATAACGGATATAAAAATTTAAAAGTCCGGTTTTAAAAGATTATAAAGCGCCGGCAAGCTTTATAAACGTCGACGTATTAATCAACGTTTTTAAAGAGTCTTTATTAATAATATTTACGAGCGAATAAAGCGATTATTTTATTCTTTTTTAAATAAGCGGCAAATACTTAAATATAAGCTTTATATATTAACTTTATTTATAAATAGTCCGTATCGAGTATTACGAGCCTGTCTTTTTATAGTAAGAGCCTGTTAAATAACTTCTAGTTTTATTCTTTTCGTTCGGCCGTTTTACGGTCTGTTTTTAAAAAGAGATTATAGCGGTTAATAAATAAGAGCTAGTTTATTAAATTAAAAGAAAGGAAGGTATCGCTTTTTATGCCGGACATAAAAAGAATTAATTCGACTGACGTTAAAGTTAATAAATTAATAAAAAGCTCAGCGAGTATTTATAAGTCAAATTGATTATACGAAAATAAAGTTTAAAAGCGATGATTCTTTTTGACTTCGTTTTAAGTTATAACTTCGTCACTTCGACGTATAAATACGTCTATTTTATCGTTTTACTTTTAAAGCGATATACGATTATAAAAAAGAATTCTGATAATATTTTAATTTAACGGACTTAACGTTGATTTAATTATTTAATCGTTATAAAGTATTTTAACGTTTTATAATCCGTAAATATTTAAACTCTTTAATTTATATATATTAAGTCAGCCTTTTATTGTGATAAGGATTTGACTATAATTAATATCTCTTTATTATATATTTAATAATTAAGCTTAATAAAACTTATAGTCTTAAAAAAATAATTTATTAAATGCTACGGTTCGTTTATTACGATTCGTTGAAAAAGAATATTAATTATAACTTTATTAAAGGCGTCCGTTTATATTATAGTCTTTAACTTTAAATAGTAATATTAAAGTATTAAAGCGGAGGTAAAAGTAATATATAATTTTTCGAATAATTCCCGGTATATTATATCGAAGTTAAAAAGAACTTCTTTATTTATAAACCGAGTTAACGGGCGTATAATCCGTTTATAATTTTAAATAAAACGCCGGTAAAAGTTATAAAAGTTTAATTAAGATTATACTCTTTATATAATAATTAAATAGCTTTAAGAATTAATAATAAAAATCTTTTTTAAGTCGACTTCGATACTTTTAATATTGATAATAAAACTTAAATATTTAATATAAATGATATAAAACTCAGACTTCTTGATGTCAGTTTATAAACCTGTTTTATAAAGCCGTAAAAAGACTTTTATAACGTGTTTTTAATACTTTATCTCGTTGTCAAAATAAATAAAAATATCATTAAAGTATACCGTATAAAAGT
>Ga0302221_10002140_pt1 | contig 12436 bp, 4 predicted proteins | sample II_Palsa_E2_1_FD_193517 | JGI IMG/M metagenome (GOLD analysis project Ga0302221, IMG submission 193517) | Peat permafrost microbial communities from Stordalen Mire near Abisko, Sweden - II_Palsa_E2_1 | ecosystem: Environmental > Terrestrial > Soil > Palsa > Peat permafrost | place: Sweden... | reverse complement strand
CAGTGTCGAACCTTTTTGGATATGCTTGGGGGACTTCCACTGGCACTCGTACAAGCTGCATCGTATATGCGAGAGGAAGAAGCGCCAATCCACGAGTTTATTTCTCTGTACAGAGATGTTGAGAAATACGAGGAACTTTTCCAAGAGTCAGCAATCAATACCGATATGGAGCAACGTTCGGTCCTTTACACATGGGAGATTTCCTACAAACGGATTGCTGGCCCCTCTTATCCAACTACAAAATCACAGGCAGCAATACTACTAGATTTGCTTGATTTTCTGGACGCGCAAGCAAGCTCCACACGGTCCCTTTCAGAAGCCGAAGCGAGGCTTAAAAATACCCACGCTTTCGATGCTTTTCAGGGATTCAAGCATGCACTCCCTCCTCAGGAGAGTCCTTCAACTTTACTATCAAGCATCAACAACTCTCGTTTCAAGAATCTAAACAGACTTCAATCTACGATAGGACGGCTCCGAAACTACTCTCTTGTCACTTCCACAGACTGCTGGGTTCATCCAGTAGTGCATAGCTGGATATATCGTCGCCTGTCTCTGGAAGAGCGATGCAAATACTTTTCTTGGATGGTTGAGGAACTATTAAAACATCTATCATCTCTAGACCTGCAATCTTGGGAAGTTATTTTACTGCCCATTGATTCGACTTTCTTCTTCCAATTTGAGGACATGCACTACCTCCGACATGCCAATGTTGTCCTGGATTACGCCTTGTCTGCCAGAATGGTGGATTACATGACGGAACACATAATTAGTACCGCTGGACTTGAGGAATTGCTCTACCGAATTGGTGAAGTCTCGGCTTCATCTGGCCAAATCGCGAAAGCAATTGAATACCTTGAAAAGTCGATTTCTCTCACAGAACGCTCAGGTTCTTCAGGTGTGCTACTTAACGAGCGGCGCCTTCGGTTGGCAAAAATAAGATCCCGACTACTATCCCCAGAGGAATCGACAAATCAAGCACGGCTTTGTGTCCAAGCAGTACCTAGCGACTTCGAATCTCAGCTGTGGCTCGCTAAATGCCTAGGTAAACAAGGGGATCTTGAGCAGGCCATAGCATTATACCGTGAGATTATGAGTTTCCCCACCCTCGACTACCAGGACTTTGAGAGAAACAAAAGCCTTCTCGTCGCATTGTGCGAGGTAGCAAAACTTTATGCGAGGGTTGAAACCGAAGAAAGCATGACTTTCGCTCGTGAAATTATCGATAACTTCGCTATGCCATATGTACAGGCAAAGCCTCGCGGGGATATTGTGAAAGCGTTTCTTTATCGAGAACTCTTAATTACCCGCTTAGAGGTAGCGTCCGATTTAGATAACCAAGAAGCTGTGTGCCAGCAAATGGTCGAATACCATGCTTTTCACGAACTGCTTGGTCCGCCCCTGACTGGTGGCAATCCAGAAGAGTTACTCCCACATCTCGATCAACTCCAACGAAGGCGGAAATGGCCTGAGATCGAGGTTTTGGTGCGTATTTATTCGAAGCCGCGCTGGAGCTTCCAGGAGATCATGCTCTTAAAAGCAGAGCATCCTGAACACTCTGATCTGATCAATGACACTGTCTTGCATTGGTGTATCATGTACAATTTCCAAGGCGAAGCCTATTTCGAGGAAGGAAAATACAAGGAGGCAGAAGTTGCTCACATGACCGCACTTGGCCTTCATCTTTTTTTGCACTCGGAAGGATCTGGATCACAAGAATTTAAAGAGAACGTGTATAACCTTGCTAGGTCTCTGGCTGCCCAAGGAGCTTTGAAGGATGCGGAGTTGAGGATTATCCAGCAATCTTTTCATGATATCCTTCTAGAAATGGAGGCCATCTGATAAGGCAAACAAGAATGAGATAAAATATTTGCTGACTTATTCTATCGAGGAAATAATTTGCAAAATTCCGTGCGCATGTGTTCCCGTAGTTCCTTGATAGTTGGGAGTCATTTTAATTAATTTTTTGTTCGTTCGTCCTGAAGCGGTGCCAGGTGCAACAATGTTCGCCCGCTAATCGTCAAGTCTGGGTAAAGCAGCTGCGGGAAGTAGGCTTTAACGCAGGACGAAACGAAATGGGAAATTCAAAGTGTCGTGAATGAGAGATTGAGAATTAGCGGGACTTCTGGAGTGTGACTGACTGATTCGCACATGTTTTACATAGGTGGTTGTACCAATTACCAAACAAGCACAGTGCAGTGCCCTGGGCGTTGCGTTTCCAACAGGGTTCCTTGGGCATAGTTATATGGCAGGGCGTTTTTGCGGGTGACCCTGAAAAATAATTAATTAATTAATACGCTCGTTCGCTTGTCGGCGCTTCACGCCGACAAGCTCTCTCGCAAAATCCAATTAAAGAGCGAGAGGAGGAAAAGTGGTAGGAGTGGTAGGAGTGGTGGGGAATAGGTGTGCGCGAAAATGAGGATATATTTTTAAGCGAAGTATAGGGTGGGGGTCAAGTGGGGATTAAAAAGCGAGTAAAAGGACGTGTACCTTAACTAATTTTCGTGCGCACGGCTAGAGGCGACGCGTAAGCTAAAAGAAAAGCTTAACTTTAGTAAAAATCCTTTAAAATCGGCGATTTAAAGCATAAGAGAGCAAGTGCAGGAATCTCTAATTCATTATTCTATAGAATTCCCATCTCTTTCTTTGTATTAAATTATATTAGTATTAGTATTGGTATTAGTATTGGTACGAAGATCGCCGCATAAAGTGACGGGATTACAGGTGCATAAGTATAATTTCAGGCCATTAATTACTTTTGTAAAGTCTCATCACCCTTTATAAGCCTCCGAATTAATTTAATAATAGGCCTATAGCCTCTGAAATACTTCGTTATTTGTACTTGAGACCTTATATATTTAATTAGGCCTTGCATAACGCTATAAGCGACAAAGAGTCTAAAAATACAGGATTATATTCCGTTATCGATAGTAAGATAAGTAAAAATATCATTAGTTCCTTTTTTCTTTATTTTTTTAATCAATAATTAACTGGATTCTTGTCTATTTTAGTATTATTATATTTAGTTATAGTTATTTTTAATAATTTATTTAATTTTTCTGACTTATTAACTAATAAATTAAAGTTTTCTTTATTCCTTAATTTATTAAAATTAAAGAATAATAAAAAAAAAATATTTAATATAATCAACTCTTTAATTTAAAGGATTTAGACAATGATTTACTTAAACTATATTTTATATTTTTTTATTTCTTTAATTTTTATTTTACTTAAAACAATATATAAAGAATATAGTACTAGAGTTTATATTAAAATAATTTATATACTTAAATAAAAAAAATTAATTATAAAGATTTTAAAAATAATAAAAGTCTTCAAGACATATATTTATACTTTAGTAATAATTACTAAAAAGTATAAATAATATAAAAATAAAAATATATTTTTGGAAATACTTTATATATTTAATTAGTCTTATTCTAATAGATTTATTATATTACTTAATATAATTAAATATATTCTTAAAATAATACTTTAAAATTTAATTACTTATAAGTTTTTTTTTATAAAACACTAGTTAAAGAAATTAAAAAAAAAATATAAGATTATATTATAAATAATATAAAAAATCTTTACTTAAATTAATTATTTTTAATATAAGTTAATTATTAAGCTTAGCTTAAATAAATTTAATAAAAAAGAATAATATAATTAATATAAGAAATAAAAATTCTAAAGATTAAAAGAATAAAAAAATATTATTTTTATAAACGAGATAATTATTTAGTTAAAAAAAATAAAAAATAAAAAATAAATATAAAAATTATTAAGAAAAATATATAATAAATATTATATAAAAAAAAAATAAAAAGGATTTTTAGAGTTTATATTTTAAGGATTTTTCTTTTATAATAAAAAAAAACTTTATTATATATAAAAAAAAAAAACGATAAAAGAAAAAAAAAAAAACTAATTTAAATATTAGGAATAAAAAAATAAAAAAGAATAATAAAAAAAAGTAAGAAAAAAATAAAAAAAATAATTAAGGAACTAGATAAAAGTTTATAAAAAAAATCTAGATAAAATAAGAAAAGTATAAAAATATAATAAATTAATAAAAATATTTATAATAAAAAATAAAAAAAAATATTAATTAATATTAATATTAAAAAAAAATCTTGATTAAAAAGTTTTTATTTTTTATAAAAAAAATATTAAAAGAATTAATTTAATATTCTTGTTTAAAAAAATAATATTTCGGCTTATAAATTTTATTATTAAAGAGAAGTTTATAATTTATAAAAAATTATAAAAATACTTTAGTTAATTAATTTATTTAATTTAAATATAATTAAAAAAATATAATATTAAATAAAGTAATAAATTATTAAAAAAGGACTTATAAATAATAAAAAGAAGTTAAGAATAAAATAAAAATAATATTAAGAGAAATTATTTTAAAAAATAATCTAAAGTTGAATTAAAGTTATTCCTAGTCACGTGAAGGAGATAATTCGACTAAGGGATAGAAACGAGTATAAGGAAAGCCAAAAAAAGGGGCAGAAGTAAATTAAAATATATTTATAAAGTATATCTTTAGTAATTATTAATTAAATTACTTGATTTACCCTCTTGCGTTAGTGGATTACGTCTTTCAAAGATTATGTGAGACCTTACAGGGCTGTTAGTGGACTTTATAAAATTATGCCCTATAATCCCGTTACTTTATGCGGCGATCTTCGTATTGTATATTCCCTCCTTATAGAAGAGAGTTAATATTAAGCGGAGTACACGCTTTCCCCCTTTGGAACCATATCTCCGGATTAGGTTAAGTGGGCACGGACTCCTGCGTCTAGCGAGTCCCACACTCTTTTATCCGGGATTGATCAAATGATATGAGCCATTGTTACAGTACGTGTTTCGACTCCTCGCTTGTTAGCCAACCACACTCGATCTGACCTAGCATTCTGATAAGTCTTACTCAGGGTTCTCTGTTGCTCAGGTGAGTTGCTCAGCTCAGGTTGCTCGGGCGAGTCGATTGACCCGAGGGTTAGCATGCCTGAGCAGAGCCTGAGCCATCCTGAGCATCCTGAGCACGCCCTGAGTCAGCCTGCGCACCATAATGTGGAACCCATTTTAGCCTCCTGTGTACCCCGGCTACAGTTTCCTTACTGAAATTTGCCCAGGAATCCGTTTCTGCTACCTTACAAGGGTTCCTGCCGGAGCTGATTTTGGATCCCTCTTGTCAAAGAGCCGATGACTAGCAATTCAGCCTCACAATTTACCGAACAACACCAATTCAACGTCGTCACTTTCAAACATATAACCTCTATTTGCTGAGCAACTATGAACGTTTCTGTATAGCTGTCAAAGAAGGCACAAGAGGTTATACTACGAATCTTGGGGTCTGGTGGTCCCTCTACGCATTCTACGATTATGCAAGTCAAGATAACATCCTCCTGGCAGCAAAGTTACACTAAGTAAGGGGCGCAATTCGGCACGTCGCCGTAGCTGTGTCAAGAGGGGATTCCAACAGTAAGTGTGCTTCTTGAGCATCGTGGGATATATGCAGTAAAATTGCATTATGAATTGGTTTATGCCACGATTCGTTCCCCGAGGTCCTGGGATCATCGAGGGAAGATAAGGCACTCATCTCGGCAATAGTGTGTTGATCAAGGGGCGATTAGATGGCTCCTGTGCCTGCTGGCCGTCGTCAGATTCATTCAGCGGTGATGCTGTGTCAGGGAGGAGTCACATCAAGGCCCAGTGGCTTTGGGATATTCAGGCAGGCCCCAGCAAGGCGACACCCAAACTATACTGGCAAAAGGTGTAAAGGGTCAGCTAGGTAGGGGTCACACGGAGGTGGAGATCTATGCAATAGTGATGCCGCGGTCCAGGAGCAGTCACACCAAGGGCTAAGTGGCACTGTGAGATTCACGCGTAGTGGTGATGCCGCGTCCAGAAAGGTGTCAAACCAAGGTCTAGTGGGTATAGGAGAGTCATGCGAATCCTAACAAGGCAGAATTGATTGCACCAATTGTTGGAACCAAAACTGAACTGCCAAAAAGGGGGTAGAGGATCAGCCAGGTATGGGCCAAACTGAGTTGATCGATCAGTCCGCAAGAGGTACGTTCCAGGCAGATTGAGACAGGGAGTTATGCCAGCGAGCAGCTTGTTTCCCTCCAGAGCATGGCGTTAATCTGGTCACACAGGAAGATATTCCGGAGGGTGGTCTGAGTAGTGCTCAGCCCGTGTTGTCACTCAGCAAAAGGCGAGTCAAGCTGCGTATGAAGTAATCCTGGTGTATAACAGATCTCAGTTCATACCCTATTTAGCGTAGTGTGGGTCTGTGGCCAGGACCTGCTGGTGAGGGGGTGTGGTCACTGAACTCGCCATACTACTAAGTGCGACATGAGTCGAGCTCCTGGGACAAGGGTGCTCCCCATATCCGGTGTTCCCCATTTTTCGGTGTCTCCGTGGCTCCCTGAACCCCTATAGCTCCTGAACTACTTGAGCTCTAAGCTCACGTGTTACAAGAGGTTTTTAAATGAATTCTATTCAAAGCTCTTCTTTTTGAATAGCACGGTAATTTGCCTTATATAGATAATCTCCTAAATAATCTAAATGCGCCTCTAGTACCCCTTTTGCATAGTGCCAGTAGAGCTTTACCTTTGTCTCTCGTCCACATTCTTCTAAAGCCACCCCCTTTTCGTTTCAACGGAGCCTATCCCTATATTGCCATAAACTCTGTTGCAAGGTTGGAATTATTTACTTCTTGGCCTAACTAGATGATAACTCTCGCAGAACTACTATAAATCTGCTTTATCAATCCAACTTAATTAATGATTGCGCTCCAGTATATTCGCTTGATTAAGGCAAACTCAATCGATCCAGACGCTGGTTTGGCCGAATGAGGAAACCTCGGCTCTCGCGGTCAGATCTCACTTTTCGTCAAAGCTTCGCTTAACTCAGCAACATGACATGTTCCACCAGTTCCCACCGTTATAAAACCCCACTTTGCCTCGGGCACGATTCAGATGCTTTAACCGACTCTTTTTTTCTCATTTCTCGTGGATATATCATCATTACCACCGTGGAAATCACTTCCTGCGCTTCTTGCAACAGGTGCTGCTCTCTATATAATCGCGAAACATTTGATAACTCCGGTTTTGAGAGACAACATGAACGAGATAGACACTCGGATCAGAGCTGCGATTGAGGAACACTGGCAGGCATCAGAAGCGGGGGACACTGAGGCCGAGCACGCCATGTATTCTCCGGACGCGGTCCTCGACTACCCGCAGTCGGGTGAGCGCTTCCAGGGCTGAGCGACGATCTCATCGCAACGCAGCGGGCATCCCGCCGACCGGCATTTCACAGTCCGCAAGATTGTTGGAGGCCTGAATTTGTGGGTGAGCGAAGTTACAATCACATACGACGGCGTGCCCAGCTACTCGGTGAGCATCATGGAATTCGAACATGAGCAGGTGGTCCACGAGACGCAGTACTTCGCAGACGCCTTTCGTTCTCCGGCGTGGCGGGCGGCACTCGCGGAGCCGATGCCTGTATAATCGGCTGATCCGAACATTCCGTTTTCGCATACAAATCCTATTCTATAATGTCGCGAAACCATATCTATTAGTTAACTATCAAGTTGAAACTGTCATTTTGGGGTGTGTTATTCTAGAGACTTGCCGGATATTCCCTTTTCTTTAAGCATTGCTTCCATCGGTAATCCGTCCCCATAGTACCAACGATCTTCTTCCAACTCCCAATCCTCATTATATCGCCATCTATATTGCGATGTTAATTGTGCCCTTCGCCTTTTCTGCGGGGATTTTCGGCGGCGGCTAGCCAGATGTCAACTTCCGCCGACGATAGAATAACACTCGTCCCTATATATGTTAACAAGGGAGCGGCCAGCATAGGACATCCATGATACACACTCTTGCTACGAGAGGTTTTCTTATACGCTGTTATCGTGCATCCTCGAAAATAATAGCAAATAAACCCAACCAAATACATATTCCAGCGGAAGTCAAGACGTACAATTCGCAGAAGAACCAACTAAGTAGAATCCCAAGGCAGGTGCAGAGCAAAGTGGAGACAGACAGCGTTCATAGAGCAAAGTTTGCGTGGTCGATCGGACATTCAGATTGTATAATACTCGTGCGACTTTTTGAGTTGGAGAAATTCAATGAGAGGCTAATGGATTTTTTTTAAAGATGTTTCCAGAAGCGGTTTGCGGCTACACTCACAAACTCTGTTCAACTCCGTTATTGCCTACTTCATATCCCTGCCAAATAATACAAGACTTGACACCCTCTTGTCGTGATTCCTCCAGAGATCATGCATCTTGAATATCTCCGCAGGATTGGAAAGGCGATAAAATTAATACACTCCTTGATGTAGAGAGCGCTGGTGATCTGAGGTTTGATCGGGCCGTTGCCCACTTGTACATCACCTACAATAGGTGGCTTGGAGCTCAATTTACAGGCGGTTTTCGTATATCCTCTGTATTGGTTTACCACACAAAATAACTGCAGTGTCTACATCCTCCTGTGATATAAGGCTCTGGACAGACGAACGAAGGGCAGTAAATATAATAAACTCTTTTATTAATTCTTTTTTTAGTATTAAAGATACTAAAATAATAACTTATAAAGACTAGTAAATAAGAGATAATTAATAAACTAAATTATAATAAAAAAATTAAAAATTTAATTAAAAAAAAATTATTTAAATTATAATAAATATAAAATAAATAAAAATTTATAAAAAAAAATAATATTATTATTTTTAAAATATTTATATTATAAATAAAATATTAAATATATTTTTAAAAATATTTATTTTTTAAATTTTTTAAATATTTTTATTAAAATTTATTAAAAATAAAATAAAAAATAAAAAATTAAATTAAATATAATTAATTAAAGAATTAAAAATTAAAATATATAATAATTTAATAAATTTTATTTAAAGTATTAAAAATATTTAAAATATTTAAATTATTTATATAAATTAATTAAATTAAAAATAATTAATTTATTAATTTTATATAATAAAAAAAATTAATTTATAATATTAAAAAAATCTTTAATTAAAAAATAAAAAAATATATATAATTAAAAATTAATAAAAAAAGTTAAAAAAAATTATTTTAAATATTTTTATATAAAATTTAAATAATAAATATAAAATTATTAAAATTAATTAATTAAATTTTATAAAAAATTTAAATACTAAATTATAATAATAAAAATAAATTTTTTTTATTATATTATTTTATATATATTATATATTATAAATACTTTAAATAATTTTTTAAATTATATTAATAAATTAAATTATAAATAAAATAATTTAAATTTTTAAAAATTTAAAATTTTTTATTAAAGTTTTTAAATAATATTATTATATATATATATAATAATTTAAGTTTATATTTTAAAAATATTAAATATAATTTTAATAATTATAATATAATATATAATATATAATTTATTTATTAAATATTTAAGATTTTTTTTTAAATTTTGTTTAGAATATATTTAAAAAATCCCGAATAAAATTAATTTTAATAATTTATTATTCGTAAACTTTAAATATATATATAACTTTAATTAATAAACTTTAAAAAAAATAAAGAATATAAGAATTTTTCTTTAAAGAAGAAATGCGTTTAATGAGAATAATTAAAAATAAAGAATACTTTTTAAAATCCTAAATTTTGGGCTATTTATTCCTCCCGAAGTCTGAGATTTCAGGACCTGCGAATATAATTATATACTTTCTGGTTTCTCTCGCCGGTGGTGTCTTTCTCCTTGCTCCAAAGTGCGAACTAATATATGTCAAAGCCGTGAAATATTAACTAATCTCGGTATTCTGTGGGTCTGTTTCTTTTCCTTTGTCGTAGTTATCTCGAGTAAGGCAATAAATCAAGAACTGTTATTTAAGCCGGCTACTTCTATTACTGTCCTGGTATTCATTAGCCGGAATTCAAAGACGAGATATCTTGTCTATAAAGACTTTGGATTCTGGAGATTTAAACTACGGTAGTGTATAGGAAGCCGGATTTATAGTAGCAGGTTACTTTCGTGACCGCGGGCATTATAGAATATTTTATATACCTAATTATAACACATCATTCAATTATGCGACTTAGATATCGACGTACCCTCCGCTATGCTAGGTGCATGTCCAACATATAGCAATCTCTACCGAACCTTCGTCACGCCATTCTTCTCCTCCAAAGTAGTTGAATAGACGAATAGGGTGGGCAGTGACGTTGTAGCCAGCCCGATGCAGAATCCAGGAAAGATGAGAACTTAACGAGAACCTTTCGGCTGGCCTTCTCAGACTAGTGCAGGTGTTGGTTTCGCCCGTCTGCTCCTTTAAGATAGGCTGACCTTAAATGTCCAAATCACCGTAGCCTTGCCGGCGGTGGTCGTCCATCGTGGGCCAATGAGAAACCATACCACTTACTAGGGACGCCACTTTCAAATCTTCAATCTAGTATAATTCGCACAAGGAGTGAGGAGAACCATTATTCGGCAATAAGGAAACATTTCTGACAGGAAGAGGAATTGGCAGCAATCGCATCATTTAAACTTCCCAGCTAGCAGTAAAAAGGCAGGCTCTGCTCCCAGTATCGTTGCTTCATTTCAAAAAGGTGAAGCTTTCCGTTTAGCTTAACGCTCGGTACTGTAGCGGAGAGTAGAACTAAGATATATCTGCACCAACCCTTTTTGCGTAAAAATCTGCTGCGGAACCTATAATTTCGTCATAAATGACCAGTTCTTTCTTTAGAATTAAGAGGATAGTCTTAGTTTAGTTTTTGGTTACAACTCGAAAACATTTGTCTAGGGACAACATACGCAGGTTGGTATCAAAAATCCGTAGCCCTTCCCGCATGTACTCCATTGCCTTGCGTATGACCTCGGACGGATTAGATGGGTCGACGACGATAGATAATGTCTCCCGTAGTTGAATCTTCCTTTAATATCGAACTTGATACGAACCTGGTTGTCCGATCTCTATTCGTTTAACGAAGTCACGGCCAGTAGTTCTATAACAGTACTCGAATCTGGCTCAGAAGTTGGGCCGGAGTATGCATGACCTGTGCGGATATTTTGGGTCTTGGTTTCTCCGAGCTGACCTGTGACTAGGCTGGTAGGCTTAGGTGGTTCCTCTTGTGTCTCCTCCCTTTCTTGCCTCTCCATCACTTGTCTTTCCTCTTCTCGCTCTTGTTCCAACCTTATCTTTTCCCGTAATTCCGAAATCTATTGTCTCACATCTTGTAATTTTGATTAGACCTGTTCCAGTCTTATCTTTTCCACTTGAGTTCTCTCCACCTGATGCTCATTCTGCAGTTCATACGTTTTGCAATTTTGATTGCAGTTTTCGACCTTTCCCTTTTCTTTTTGCAGCATTGCATTGTCCAGACTTGCTCTCCGAAGCTGTTCTTATTTATATCTTCACCTTCTGTCGCTATATCTCTTCTTGTCCCAGCCTCCTCATTTCCCGTAATCCTTCAATTTATGATCTTGCATTTCCCAACCTTGTTGTTACTGGTTCCACCTTCAAATTTACCACTCGGATTTTCTGTAGGTGAAGTTAAGTTTCCAGTCTCGCATTTTGCAGCAGTGCTTGTAGTTCTAACTTCAACTTCCCCCTCTGTAGTGTTGAAACAAGTCGGATGCAGTGTAGTGGGCGTTGCGTCTCCAGCGGGTCGATTTACAGGGCTCGTTTGCTCGCTGGGCGTTACTTTATTTTAGGGTTAAGCTCCCGCTACAGGGCCTTTATTACAGGCCTCAGGCGCTGTTATTTAAAGCGCAGCTCCTTAATTATTCCCCATTTCAAGGCTGTTATTACAGGGCGCATGCGCTGTTATTTAAAGCGCAGCTCCTTAATTATTCCCCATTTTAAGGGCGTTATTACAGGGCGCATGCGCTGTAATTTAGAGCGCAGCTCTTTAAATTTAAGCTTTAATTTTAAGGCTCACAAGCGCAGCCGAGATTTTCGCGTCACGTGTACTCTTAAGTATTTTTTTGTTAAAAAAATTCGTTTAATTATATAGTTCTTTTAAATATTAAATATTTTAAATTAATTATATTTTTTTAAATTTTAGTTTTAAATTTAATAATTTTTTAAATTTTTTTATTATTAAAAACTTTAAATATAAAAAAATATTTATATTTTTATTTAAAGTTATATAATATAAAATTTATAAATTTTTTTTTTTAAAAATAATATTTTATTATTATTTTTAATTAAAAATATATATATTATAATTATTTTTAATTTTTTTATTTTATTAATTAATATAATTTTTTTTATTTATAATATTAATTTTTTATTTATTTATAAAAATAATTATTAATAAATTAATTATAAATATAAATAAAAAAAATTAATAATATTAATAATATTTTTTATATTATATATATTTTTTTTAAAAAAAATTTATTATTTA
>Ga0302221_10002136_pt1 | contig 12452 bp, 11 predicted proteins | sample II_Palsa_E2_1_FD_193517 | JGI IMG/M metagenome (GOLD analysis project Ga0302221, IMG submission 193517) | Peat permafrost microbial communities from Stordalen Mire near Abisko, Sweden - II_Palsa_E2_1 | ecosystem: Environmental > Terrestrial > Soil > Palsa > Peat permafrost | place: Sweden... | reverse complement strand
TTTCTTTATTATGTTCTCTATTATTTCATACCCAAATCTAGCTAATCTATCCTTATATGCTATTACTACCTCTTCTACCTTTCCATTTATTCCTAATTCTATTATTTCATTTAATCCTTTTCTATTATAATTTAATCCTGAACCTATGTCTTTTATTATTCTATGATTTGGATATTTAGTTTTCATATATTCTATTTGTCTTTCTAAATCTCCTTTTTGTTTTAAACTTGACACTCTACAGTACACTATTTTCTCTTTTACATTCACATTTCGTTCCCTTAAATATTTATTTAAGTTGTATAACATATTATCTCCTACTTTTATTGTTTCTATCTCTTTTTTATCTGCTAATTTATATAGTGTTGGGTAACTTATTCCTAAGATTTTTAATGCTTCTTTTCTTTTTACGTATTCCATTCTTATATTTTATTAGATTTACATCTTTTTATGTATTTTTATATTTTAATATATCTTTTATTAATTATAATACTTAAAGATTTAGTTCACTAATTTTATTATCTAATGTGATGTTAACCAAATGTGATTGGTTTGATAATAATATTTCCATTTTACAACAACATGTTCCTTTCCCTGAAGCTTTTAAAAAAGATCAAGTTCACAAAAATTACACAACTGTTTTATCTGATAAATATATTTGTGCACATAAGGATAACTTAGTTGTTCCGGATTATGTACAAGATAATTCTGATACATTGCTCCGTGCACATAAATATGAAATTAAATTTGATTACACACAACATACTATTATTCAACAGTACATGAACGAATCAATTGATCTTTATAATTTATGTGTTAATGTTTGGAAATTATATCCTACTATGAATGACAACTGGGAAAATTTAAAAGATATAATTTATAATAATTGTTATCGTAATAAGTTATCAATTAATGCTCCACAAGTTCCTAATTTAATTGTTGATAAGCTAAACGAAAATTGGACTAATTTTCAACGAGAAAATGAGCAATATCAAGATCAAATTAAAAAACAGAAGGATGTAATTAATGCAAAATATAAAAAAGAAATGGATGAATATAAACAAAAAGATAAAGCTAATAAAAAGAAAACAATTATTGATCAATTAATTAAGCCTAAAAAGGATAAAGTTAAAATAATTAAAAAAAAGAAAGAAAAATCAAAACGCAGAGAGAATATTAAAAAACCAGCTCCTGACGAAACACTTAAATCTATCATTGACGAATTTTGTACCAACTTAAAAAATAATAGAGATAAACAATTTGAAGATAAGTCATTTACTTTTAATATGGATTATAAAACTAATAATACAATAACAATAAGTGATAGGAATTTAAGTAAGCGAGGGATATGTATACAAGCGTTAGGTGATTTAAAATGTTATAATTATAAAAGAATATATGATCAATATGTAACTAAAAATAATGTAAAAGGCTTTGAACATGAATGTAAATTATCATATGACAAATTACTTAATAAATATTATTTTTATGTTGTATTTGATAAAAAAAGGAGAATAATAAATAACAGAAAAAAGATAGTAGCAATAGATGAAGGAGAGAAAACATTTGCTACATATTATTCGGTTAATGAGCACGGAAAAATAGGAGATAATATGAGAGTAGTAATATTAAAATTAAGAAGAAAAATAAATAAATTAGTGTCACTATTAGGTAAAAATAAGAATAAGAACGGAAAAAGCATAAAAAATAAAAAGACAATAAAGAAAAAAATAAAGAAAACGTACAAAAGAATAAGTGGATTAACAAATGAAGTACATAAAAAAGGAGCAAAATATTTGTGTGAAAATTATGAGAATATATTACTACCAGAATTTGAAACGAAGCCAATGATAAGTAAAAATAAAAAATATAAATTATTAAAAGAAATAAATGAAAATAAGGAAATAAGTGAGGAAGAAAGGCGAATAAAATTAAGAGAATTAACAAAGAAAGTAAATTTGAGTAAAAATGTGAAGATAGTACTGAATAGTCAGAGGCACTATGAGTTTAAAATGTTCTTGAAGAAAAAAGCGGAAGAATATGGGACTCGAGTGTATGACGTAAAAGAGGACTATACATCACAAACATGCACGCGGTGCGGAATAAGAAGTAATAAATATGATAAAGAAAGGAAAAAGGAATGTGAGAATGTAAGATGTAAATACAAAATCGATCGAGATCAAAATGGGTCAAGGAACATTCTATTAAAATGTATGAGGGAAATAAATCTAGCTGTAAAGCTGGATAAAGAGAAGTTATAAAAAACTTCGCGTTAAGAACCTTTAACTTAACGCTAAATAAGTTGTATATAGGCGTTTTATACGTTTTTATACAATAATATGAGAGGGAACCAATAAATTTTAAAAATAATAATTCATTAAATAAATTAGATCCAATAGATTTTTACAAAAATAGTATTTTAGATAAATTTAAAGAAATCGAGCAAGAAATGAATATAATACCTAATAACAAGTATACGTATGGTATATTATGTGAACTGTATGGTAGGGTACAAAATATACACACGGATATAAAGAAAATTAATAATCCTACTCCTCAATATTGGAAAATGCTTCTTATTGGATTAGCCGAAATTGCTATATGTCTACTAATTCCAATTCTCATATTCAATGGAATTCTGTACATAGGAGCATCTTTTCTTTCCGCTTTCATACGTTAGTTTTATTTTTTATTTATAATATTTCCACTTACTTATCGTTTTTTTTAAATTTGATTGTTTATCGATTTAATCAACAATAAATTACTCGATCGCTTTGTCTGTAAACAAATTAAAAAATTGAATATTAAATTACATATTACGATTAATTTAAAATTTAAATAAACGCCATGAGTTCTACATTAGAATATGCATGTTCGACCACAATATATAGTAGTATTCCTGTTGAAGTAACGGTAAATATATCAGAAAAAAAACTTAATGAAATGGAATGTGGGTATTATAAAGAAACTAAGCTAAGTTATCGAATTTATTTAATAATTGCATTCTTTAATCCTATATTTTTATTAGCATTTAATATGCATTTATTGTACTATACAAATGTATATTTTATATTAAATTTATGTGCTTTATTAATTTATGTTCCTTTTACTGTACTTTTTCTTATTGAGTACTATGCTACGAAAAATTATTTTAAATTATCTCGCTTGTTAACTAAAATAAAAAAATTTACTTGTTTTATCCAAATTATTTCATTTTGTGCTATTAAAATGTACCCTTCAAAAGAAGATTTAATAATTATCTTACTTGCATCATGTTTTTGTTTAGTTCAATGTACCGCCTATAGTTTTTTTTATAGTGATGGTTTAAATAGCTATATTGATCAACAATGTCGCAAACAATATCGACTAGAAATGCAAAATACTCCAATTTTAAATGAAACTTTACTTATTAAATAATTCTACTATTTTTTTATGATGCTATTAATAAAAATTGATTTTTTGTATAAACTTTTAATGAAACTTTTATATATGTTTAATAAAAATGGATATTAACATTCCAAATTTTTCTGAAAAAGAAGCACATAGAATATTTGATTCTAATAATGGACAGTACCTTTTTCTTGACGAACATAGTATTCATGGGGATGAAATATGGAAAGTCGATAATATAGAGCCAATAAAAGGAAAATTTGCTCTAGTGAGATATAATTACAATATTAATTATGTTATAAATAATTTAGAAAAAATTAGATCCATTGTTGATCTACGTTCATTATATATGGGTATACTATATGAATATAGACAAGATTGCATGGATGATCACATAGATAATAATTATATTTTAATATCGTATCTAAATCCACATTTTGAAAATATGTATGACCTAGATAATTTACATCGCATACGACCATTTTATCATTTATCTGATTCATGGTTTAATTTTGTAATCGAAAAATATTTAAGTGGAAAAGAAACTTTCGAATATTGGCCCTTTGAGAAACTTAAAAAAATAATAAATAAATTAGTTCTAATGAATTATCCATTACATTTAGCTAAAAAATTATTTGGTAGGTGCGAGCATGTTTGCAAAGATCCAAATAATAAATGTGATTGGGGGAATATTGTAAGAGTGCGCATTCAAGATTTTGTACCAAAAGAAAGACAAATCGTTTATAAAGAAATTATAAAAAATCAACGTTACGAACAACATAATATTAACTGGTATGGGCATTTAGAAAAAAGAAAAGGATTAATTACAGATGAAGGAATCAAAAAAAGAGAAAATCGATGCAATAGAAAATATTTTAATATATTTAATAATTTATTTAAAAATGATAAAATTGGAGAATATGTTGATAAATATATTACTTATTTAAATTTGTTTAAGATTTGTAAAACAAGTATACATTTCTATTATGAGGGCAATTTTGATGATTTGTGTTATGAAACTGTCGCTATACATCATATTGATATAAATAATCAATACAAAAATGATGAACGTGATTTACGTAATGAAGAAAAAGTCAATCGTAAATTAAAACTTTTAAGTAACAAAAAAATAAAAAAAAGCTCGACATACAATATATTTTCTCATATTGACAATACTATACATTATATTGATGTAGATAATCAATACAAAAATGATGAACTTAATTTACGTAATGAAGAAAAAGTCAATCGTAAATTAAAAATTTTAAGTAACAAAAAAATAAAAAAAAGCTCGACATACAATATATTTTCTCATATTGGCAGTACTGGCGATAATTAATCAAATAAACATATATTTTTAATTTGCAATAAACAAAATATTTTTATTTATTATAAAAATTGATTTTATTTATATTAGTATTAATATCAGTATATTACATTTAAATACATTAAATATATGAATCCTGTACAAGAACAATCAAAATTATATAATATTAATATATCTGATCATGTGCAAATTAAGGTAGATATACCTAATAAAAAACTTGAAGAATTAACAGATGATTATTTAAAAACGCACGGGGTTAAAAATAATATTGAGTTTTTTGTACTATTTATATTTAATCCACTATTTTTATTAGTATCTAATATATGCCTATTTTACGATTTATCTGAAAATATTCCATATATATATTATTTATTTAATTTTTGCACTTTATTAATTTATATTCCTTTTTGCATGCTATTCGCTGTTAAATCTTATAAAGCACACAGTTATTTAACGATATATGCAATAATAATAAAAATAGTTACAGGTATTTTTCAATTGGTGTCATTCATTATCATAAATATTTATATGTCATTGGAAGCATCAATATTTATTGCAGTATCATATATACTTTTATTAATGTGCATGGCTCACGAAATTTATTTAAAAATAAAATTTGCTCCATATGTTCATAATAAATGTCGTCAACAATATTATCAAGAAATGCAAAATGCTTCTGCACTATCTGACACGTTGCTTCTAAAATAATTATGCAACTTTGTTTATTATAATATTGTCTAGTACATTAACTACTTTATCGACATCAAGATCAAGGTAACCTACTTCAGAAAAAATAAATAAATTATTCACATTATTAAGAAATTATATTACGCTATTGTGCCATTTTAATCATTGGTATTTCAAATTTAAAAGTTTCGTCATTTAGACCAATTGTATTTGTTAATTGTAATGTAGTTTCAAATTTTGCGACATATCCATCAAATTTGATTTTAGTTTTATCATAATGTTTTAATAATTTTAATATTTGATTTTTTGGAAATTCCTCTGTATACGTGTAATATATTCCACCAATATAGTAATCAATTGTACCTGATAATGCATCATTTACGTCTAATATAATACAATTATATTCATTTAATTCTTTATATTTGTAACGTCTAATAACATATTTGCACATTAATAATTGTGGTATTTTCATTTATGTATTTATGGTTTTTTTTTTTCAATATTTTTTGCTCAAGGCATTAAAAAATGAAAAATAATGAATTAATGAATGGTACAATTTAATTAATTATATGCATACTAGTACAATGCATCACATCATAAATAATAATAAAATAATATATAAACGAATCTATTATTGCGATTACAAAATAAAAAATTATAAAGCATTGATAAAAATACTTTTTATTGACAAAAATAAACATGTTAAAATAAATAAAAATGTAATACTCGTAATTATTGCATTATATAGAAAAGAATATGATAAAAATATTAAAATATGTGATGGTGTTAAAAAAATTATTTTTTCACACAATGAAAAAATACCTAGATTTCCAAAATCAATTAAATATCTTGATTTGGATTGCTCGAACGAAAAAAGTTTGAAAAAATGTCCACATATAGATCATATATTTTTTGGCGAAAATTATAATATGGTAACTAAATTACACACCAAAATGAAATCGGCATTTTTTGGTTATTATTATGATCAACAAACAAAATTTAATGATACACTAGAACATATACGTATTGGTCGTAGTTTTAATCAAATAATAAATATACCAACAAATATAAAATTCATAGAATTATCATTTGAAGGAGCACAAGATAGAAAAATATTTCTTAAATCTTTTGTAACAAATTTAATAAATCATCCTAATTTAAGTAACATTGTAATATATGACACTAACTATGAAGCGAGCTGTACAACTAAAATAAGTGTTTCAGATATATTAAATTATTACCATACAGTAGTAGAATTTATATAAAACCATTTATTTATTGCTTAACGTAATGTCGTTAACCAAATTGATAAAATATAATGTAAACGTCCAAATTATAAATCGCAAAGTATGTTAACTTATTAATAAAAATTGAATTTATTAATAATTTATTTGATAAGTAATTAGCATAAATAACATGATTTCAAAAATTAGGTCATTCTTGGGAATTAAAACTAGAGAAGAAAAAGAAGATGTAATAAATGAATATTATTTAAATAGCATGATAACTATGGTTGGTATTGATTCTGCAGGTAAAACTGCATTATTATATAAATATGTTAGGGACGAAATTGTTAATTCTATTCCTACAATAGGTTTTAATTGTGAACGAACCAAAATTAACGATACCAAATATGTAATATATGATATAGTGGGAAGTGGAAACATGCCAATGCTATGGCATCAATATTATAAATCTAGTAAAGGAATAATTTATGTCATTGATGAAACGGATAAAGAAAGAATGGAAATAGTCATTTACGAATTAGGACAAATTAGTAGGCACTTAAATGAAAATGAACAAGAATATAATCATCATATGCCGGTATTTATTTTTATTAATAAAATGGATCTATTTGAAACTGGATTTTCTAATCAAGATCGACATAATCGAATAATTGCAATCAAAAATCAAATAAATTTAAAAAAATTAAACTTTACTAATGTGCATATCGAAGGTGGGGATATTAATACTAAATTTGGATTTAATGCATTTAAAATTGGATTAAAATGGATGGATAATGTGATTAAGAGTAATACAAAAAAATATAGCCGTAATTGGGTTACAAGTACAAAAGATGAAAAAGAGCGCGAGAGAGAATTTAATAGACGCGAGAGAGAACGCGAAGAAGAACAAGAAAAATATAATATTGATTGGATTAAATCGCGACATGCAAAACGATATAATTGTGCATTTAAATTATTTGGTATGCATTTCTGTATAAATGTGTTTAGACGCATACCAAATAAATAAATATTAATAAAATCAAATCAATTTGCCACATGTGCAAAAAGAATAAAAAATAATTTTAGTTTAGTATTTAAATGTTTCATTAAAAAAATTAGACTTTTTTTTATATACTTGTAATTTTTTTAATTTTGAGTATTTTTTTTGTATATTTTTATATCCTACCAATGGAGAATAAAAATCATGTGTTGATTGTATTTTAATTATTAAATTTTCAATGTCTAAATTACGCAAAAATCGTTTTATTATTTTTATGTGTGTACCATGCTCAAATTTTAAAGTATTTAAAGTATTACATGAACTAAATTTTAGATTGCCTTTTTGAATTCCGCCTTTTAGATACAGTATTTTAAGATTTATTGGTAATTGTACATATTCTAAATTACCAGTATTACTATCCATGGCATCTATCGTTAAGGTTGTAATTGTTGTAAAATTACAAAAACTTAATAATATATCATGATAAGAATTAAAATTCATTTTAGGATTTGACATTATTTTAAGATGAGTTAATTGAGGAAATTGATCATTATTAAGTCGCATTAATTCTTTATTGTCATGTAAACAATTAATTGTTAATTTTTGCAAACAATTATAATTAAAATCATGCGCCTTTAATGTGCATTTTAACAAATTTATATCACAAATAAATTTTTTAAGGTTGCATAAAACTAATGCTGCTGTATTTAGTATTAAATTAAACTTTTCATACCCAATCACTTGGCTTATTTGATCTAAAGAATTATTCTTAAAATGACATATCAATTTTGCTATTTGATTTAAAAAGTTTATTCTATTTTTAAATACATCACAAAATTGAGCTATGGTGCATAAATTAGTCATTAAATTATTCTCATAACCATACCTAATTTTTATATCAACTATGTTTTTTTTAAATTTAGTGAGAAACATATTAACATTGTACATTCCATCATTAATGCTCATTGAATCTATTTTAATACAACATTTTTGTCCAGAAAATGAAAAAAATAAATTAAATTGTTCATTGCGATTGTTGCATGATAAATTGATTGTTGTGCGTATGAGCAAAATTTTTTTATAAATTTCCAATATTTTAGTTTTGTGAAAGATAGTTCGATAAGATATATTTTTAAAAAAAATATTTTGTTTTAGATGATCGCATATTTCTTTATTAGTAAATGACCGCTCATATTGAGTTAAAATATCTACTAATTTGTTTTCTTCTCGGCAATATATTTGTTGCTTTTTCTTTTTTATTAATGAATATAAATGATGTTTCCATTTTTTTGTATTATGTGCATCTAATATATTTCCTTTTAATTTCCTTTCTTTATCTAATAATATTTTATAATAACTACAATATTTTCCATACTTAATTTTTATGTTAATAACTTTAATTTTTGAACTACCGTGAAATCGTCCAAATATTTTATTCGCGCATATTTTGTACTTCTCTATTTGGCTGTATATTAGGGGCATATTTGTACCTTATTTTATTATTATAGTGTGTAGCATAATAAATACTCAATTTTTATTTAATATAAAGTCTAATATGGAATATGTGCCATAGTATAAGCACAATAAACAACATTAAAACATAAATAATTAAATAATTATGTCATTATCTTTATCTAATAAAAATAAATTTTTTCGTTTTAATTTATTCTTAAGTTGATCGTTAAGCATAAATTTCGTACTATATTTATCTATATTTTTATCTGTACTTTTATCTATATTAGTATTCACCATAATCTCAGTAAAATCATCACAATGCGTTGCTCCAGCGTATAATATAAAGTAGCCAGTTGAACTACTATAATTAGTAAATGACGCTAATAAATTATAATCCATAATTGTCGATATTATATATGTAATACTCCAATTAATATCTCCAATGTAAAAATCAATATCATTTTTCAATATTACTGGATTTTGTAACTCTTTAGCATCAAATATTGTATAATTATTTTTATCGATATTTTCAAAATCGGTACCTATTTTTTTTAGTTTTTCGCGTATATATACTTTTTCTGTTTCTGTTAAAATTTTTATTGTATTCGAAATGTTTAGTTCATTATTTTTTTCATTATTTTTTTCATTATTTTTTTCATTATTTTTTTCATTATTTTTTTCATTATTTTTTTCATTATTTTTTTCATTATTTTTTTCATACATGGCTTTGATATATTCAAAAAATTTAATAAATTCATCAGTTTGTTTTAAAAATTTTTCATAAAGATTTATTTTTTTCCCAACATTTTTAGAGACAATTACAAAATTTTTAATTAAATGTGTTAATTTATTGTCTATATTACATTTAAATGCATTGTTTATTTTGTCAACGTACTTATCAATTTCATCATTATCGTTTAATTCATTTGATGAATTTATATGGGTATTTAGATCTTGTAATAATTTAACAAATTTTATTGTATTTTCTAAAATACTAGATATATTACTATTGCCATCATTTAATATTAATAATATATCCCCTAGGTCATTTCTATTATCTATGGGAACATAAACGTGCCTACATAAATTCTTATCATTAACATCAATTTCATCACTGTAATTTAGTTCCGTTTTTATATTGTGTTTTTCTAATTTATCTGTAACGCTTCCTTTCTTTTTTTCTAATATTTCTCTTGCATACATAGAAAATTGTTCTAATGGACTAGTATCGTCTAATTGAGATATTCCATCATCTTCATAATAAATAGTATATTTTTGTTTACTATTTTTAAGTTTATTTAAAATGTAGTTTTCTGTATTATAAATTTTATTATTTGGTTTTGTTCTATATTCATGATTATCTGCAAATACATATATTATGTTATTTTTATTTTGTATTTTTGTTATGTTTGCGACTGGACCAATTTCCGATTTATTTTCATTACCTCTGTATTTTAACGATAAATTTTTTGGTTTTAAATGTTGTTTATTCATCATAATAAAATAAAGAAATATTGAATAATTATCATTTTCAATTTCAATTTTTATAACAAATAAACAAATAATAGCTTATCGCATAAATGTTATTTTATATTTTTACTGGCTCTGTGATGAAAAATTGACACTTATTGTAATAGGCTTATGTGTTTTCATATATTTTATATATACTTTAGCTAAAAAATCATTCGATAATAAAGAATATTTCAATAAAAAATTATAATATTCAATAAAATTTACTACATTTAAATTATCAACATTATTATTATCATCCATGCACATTATATTCAAAAATATATTTGAAAAATTATATATGTCCTTTATATTATTATACAAATCATCCATGTTTATATCATCAATTTCATTTTTTGTAAAACGCTGACACTGACAACAATAACATCCACTCATGGATTTTTCTATAAATCTATACACACCATTTATTTTAATTATTTTAATATTTATGTACGTATCTGTGTGATCATTTCGATATATACTAAAAATAATTTCTCCATTATACTTCCAAGGCACTTTTAATTTGTATTTTTCATCAATTTCAGTTATTCTATTTTCTAGTGTTGTCATTATTTCATTAAAGGGGATCCCATCTAATTGTTTATCATATTCATCATTTAATTTAAATAATTTAATAATAGGAGATTCTGTTGATGTCATTAATAATATAGTACTATTTTATTAGTACATCATTATATGTAATAATTTTTATTTATTATTTTCCTAGAATCACATTAATGGAATTTTAACACAATTATAAACAAAATACAAAATTAACAAAAATTACATAATAAATAATTATATTTGCCATGCGACAAAAATTGAAATTAACATATATCTAATTTTGTATATTTATATTAGAGCTAAAAGAACCAAAAATGAACTCAGCTAAAATTAGTGAACCCATTTATTCAACTAATGTTAAGACTACAATTATTTCCGATACATCAAAATATATCGCATTAAATGGCCGTATGGTATTGAATCCGATATATCAACAACAACGCGTGGAAGTACTATCAGATGAACAAAAAGCTAAATTACTCGCGAGCGTTGCTAATCCAAATCGAGCACTAACGTGCGTATATGATATATCTGATACGAATGAAGCAGTAAATACAACTGGACTACCTACTCCACAAAATACACTAAATGCATTTGAACGGGTGCAAAGTAATACATACATAAGTGCTTTTGGAGCGAAGAGTTTTCTAAATATAAATAGTGGGGAGTTACTGGAAAATATATCTGAAACATTTTCAAAATATAAAATACCAATTGGCCTATCGAGCAAATTAATAGGTTTACAAGGATTTGCATTGCATTTTAAAATCGACGATAGTGGTTCCATGAGTACGCGCTCGAATAATCAACTAACCCGTTGGAAAAATGCAGAGGGTCGTATTCATATTTTAATTGATTTGCTTCAATATGTTCCGACGGGTCCTATTACATTTAGCTTCCTCGATCGTCCTAATGCGATTAAATTTGAGCGCCGAGATGAAACGCCAGAACAATTTGCCATGAATGCTCATCAACAAATTACTTCTGCCTTTCGAACCTCTCCTAATGGAGGGACACCGCTGTATTCAAATATAAAAAGTATGTTAAGTACTAATGTTAAAACTGCACACTATTTATTAACGGATGGTGTACCTAATCAGTATGGCAGCGATCAAGAGGATATGGAACGAGAGATTAGGGATATCAAAAATTTATTAATTGGACGAAAAAATCCTCAAAATAATCCTTTTACATTTTTGTGCTGCTCTGATAATCCTACTGATACTTTATGGATGCATGAAATTGAAGAAATCGCATGTTATCCAGGTTGTCCTGGTTATGTAGCTGCACTGCAAAA
>Ga0302221_10002134_pt1 | contig 12457 bp, 2 predicted proteins | sample II_Palsa_E2_1_FD_193517 | JGI IMG/M metagenome (GOLD analysis project Ga0302221, IMG submission 193517) | Peat permafrost microbial communities from Stordalen Mire near Abisko, Sweden - II_Palsa_E2_1 | ecosystem: Environmental > Terrestrial > Soil > Palsa > Peat permafrost | place: Sweden... | reverse complement strand
TTAAAAGCTATTCTTTTATTTAATATTCTATTATAAAATTACTTATTATACTTTATTTATATTTAAATAAGAGGCTCTTTATTATAAAGTAATTATCTTGTAATAGTAATAAAGCGCTTTTATTAGAATTTAGAGCTAAAACCGGCTTTTGTCGCACAAGCTAAGCATATACAAGTATATTATATTAATAGTATACTATAACACTCTTAATTAACCTTATAAAAGTATAATATTATAATATTATAATTGATAATTGTGCTAGTAAAGGGCGTAATAGTCTCGTAACTTGCCTTTCGGTATAGAAAGTTGTTTTTATTATATTAAAACCCTTATAGCTTTGCTAAATTGTCTTTAGCGTTAGCCCGAGCAACTTACATATTTACCTTATATCGTGCGACTTATAAAATAAGATAAACACCTTACTTATTATTGCTATACTTTAATATAATGCTAATATATGACTTTAGTAAGAAGACGCTAAACGCGATTGCTTCTTTCGATAATCGGTAAATAAAGATGTGCGCTTTTAACTTTGTTATTAAGGATCTTATTAACCTTTGCAATAAGTTTCTTGCCTAAATCCTTTATTGTCTTTTTAAGGAAAGTTAATAGTCCGAGTCTATTGCTTGCTTACTGTTTTTAAAGTCCTTTAGTTATATATAGCTTGTAGTCTTTAATTAATCTTAGCACTAAAGACCTTAATGCCTCCGAAATAAAACTTTATTTAGCGCTTTGCAATGTTAGTCTATTATTGCTTTTTTTATATAGCTAACTATTTTAGGTTTAAGTTTATATAAGAGCTATTTTGAGGCTTAATCCTTCGGGAGCTTAAATCTATTGCATTCTTGGATATTGTAAGTAAATAAGCTCTCTTCCTTCTTTCGGTGTTACTAACTTTAGCTAGTAATTTATTACTATAAAAGTGATAAGCCTTAATAACGTATTTATAAGTCCCCTTTGCTGTTATCTCTTATTCTTTAAACTTTATTACTAGTTTAAACCCCGTCGAAGAAGAATCCTTTTATATTAGAGGATATATAAGATTTGCGAGTTTTAAATAGCAAGGATAACGCTAATCGGGCAAAAGAAGTTTAAGCTACCTTTAAGTAACTTATATCTATTTTTAAAGTTAATAGCATTAGCCCTTCGAAAGTGTCGAAAAAGGTTTTTTTCTAAGAACTAGCAAAGTAGCTTAAGCAGAGAGCAAAGACACTTATACTACTTTTAAGATACTTACTTATAAACTTATATGCCCCTTTTACGCTATCTTTAATAAAATGCAAGAAGCGTTAAGCTAATATAAAGGAAGGATAAGCTTAAGAAAGGAAAGATTTTAGGTAAGCAATTAATTAGATTACCCTTTTATTAAATTTATAAGGATATTATAATACTAGAAGCTTCTTATATATTAAATAATAACTTGTAATTATTTTATTCTTTTAAAGAATTTGCTTTATATAAAAATTTGGAGATTTTAGAAATTAAGACAAATAAACTAGATAATATTATCTAGTTTATTAAACTTTAATATAATTGTATAAGCTTTCTTATACTTTATATAAAGTGCAAACTAAATAATATTATCTGCTTCTAGTATATAGTTATATGAGCTAGCTGTATTAGGTCTAGTCTTTATCGGTTGCTAGAGGGACTTTATTAGCATATTAATACGCGTCGCTAACTCTTCTTTGCAAAAACTTCGTTGCACTTTCTCTTATATAATAGCTATTAACTTTACTTTAGCTATTAATTAAAACTTAAAGCAATTCCTTTATAATAGATCGAGCTAAAGTAATTAATGTTATAAGTAACGTTATTCTTAATTGCGACCGGTCGCTAACGTAATAGGCTATCGCTACAATTGTCGAGTTATAGCAAATCGATCCTTTTAGCAAGCTTGCTAATTAAACTTTTATTTATAATAAAGACTTCTTTCTTAAATGTTTCCTTCCTTATATTAATTGTTTTTTAGCTAAGTATAATATAAACTTTATAGCCTTGCAAACTTAAAGCTTTGCGCCCTCTTCTATTCTTCTTATTATTAGTACTAAAGTTGTAATGCGCTTAATTGCAGCTGTCGCTAGCACGGCTACTATTATAAAAGCGCTTCTTGCTACAATTAGCATAATAACCCCGGTTAAGAAGGATAAGTAGACCTCGGCAATAGATAAGTGGCTAAGTTAAGGAAGTCCTTTTAAAAAGAAGCCGGCAAGCAAGGCAAGTAAAACTAAGATGCAATTATAAGTTAGTCCCCTTAAGACTTTAATTAAGCCCTTTAACACCCTTAAAACTGCCACGGCAGTTATATTAGCAAGTACTCCGGCAAGTGGCCCGACGCCTTAGCATAAACGCTTAGCTGTTATCTCCCTGTCTCCTTTTTTAAAGGCTACTTTAGTCGAGGTTAAAAATGTTAAGGGCAATAATAAGCGGGTCGAAGGCAATTATACTACTAAAAAACGCAAAGTAGCACACTTTCTTAACTAAATTTTAATATTTATTAATTGCCCTTTAGCTTTTCGAAACTATTAGCCTCTTTAAGGAGTAGCTTTAAAGATTACAAATAGCGGCGTTTAAATGTGGCATTAAAGATGTTTAAGACGAATTGTTAATACTTTAAGCTAAATAAATAAATTAAGACAAATTATATGCAAGTGCTTATTCTTTATAATTATATAACCTAAATAACGCGATAATCCTTCCTTATCCTTCCCTCTTTTTAACTATTAATCTTAACGAAAATAGCGCAAAACACTAAACATTTATAACCTTCTTCGATCCTTTATGCACAATTAATAGACATTATATACAAGTGCTTAAAACTCGATCCGACTAAAGTAATAATTTATAATATTGCTAATAAAGGTATATTTTTTAGTAAAGTTTTAGTTGTCTTTTAATTTTTTGCAATTCTTTTTATAGCTTATTAACTAAGTATAAAGACGCAAAGCTTATCGACATCCTTATACTTTATATCATTTCTCGATTTAATATTTTCCGAAAATCTTTTTGCTTGCTTTATCTATAATGCAACTAAAGCGCTACTCGGCCCTCCTTTTACAAAAGAAGCTTTCGCGCAAGCTCGATTTAAAGAGATTAAAGACTAATCTTGCTTTACTATAATTGATTTAAATTTAAGTAGCTACCTTAAAATAAAAGACTCTTTTGCGAGCAAAGCTTTAAAATATAATATAAAGGTTAAAGCTAATTGCAAAGAGTGCTTAATAGCTATTAAAGCGCAAGAGAGTATAAATCTAGATCTTGCTTATTTCTCTTTGTTACTAGTAAATACAAAAACGCTAGTAAAGAAAAGTCTTACGCAATTAATAGCTAGTATATTATACTTTATAAAGTCTGGATTTTTCTTAAAGGATCTTATATAGCGTTTTAGTAACTTGTGCTCTTTAAAGGCCGTTAATACTTTAAGCTCTTTTGCGTTTATTTCTTGCTTAATCCCTTTTAAACTTTATTAACTTTTTATTTAAAAATCTCTTGTCGATTAAACGGGGTCTTGTTAAGACAATTAGAAATGTGCAAAGGATTTATCCCGGGAGGCTTAAGTTTTTCTTGCTAAGCTAAAAAGCTAAAGCAATAAAGGAAAATAATTCTTAAGATAACTTTTATAGTTTTATCTAATAAATATAATTTATACTCTTAATTCCTTAGATGTTACTTGTACCGGATAATATTATTTAGTTAATTTAAGCTAGTCTTGCGACTTTAGTTATTAAAATAATACAAAATCTTATCGAAATCCTTGCAAATGCTCTCTTTAACATATATTATTTACATAATATAATAGTAATAAATCCTCTTTTCCCTTTTAAGCTAATTCTTAGTAATATAAGACAAATTTATTAAGAATAATATTTTGCTAATAGACTAGAATTTGGCTAGCATTAGCGGAATTTGCAAGCATGCATCCTTCGAGACATAAGCTTATATTCTTTAAGCGATTGACAAATTCTCCCGACAACTGCAAATATAGCTCTCTCTTACTCGACTTAAGCTTATATCGGACTTTTAAAGCTAGACCCTACTAAGCGAGTGCCTTTGCAATCCACTTATAAAATGTGCCGAAAGTGAAGTAGAATCTCTTATCTCGCATTAACCTTTAAAACGAAAGACTAGAAGCTAAGACGAGACTATTAATCTGCCGCTGCCGAAATAGAAACTTGCTTTAACCGAGTATCGAGGGCGTTTTAATAGTTAAACTTTACTTTTAATTCGCCTTACTTTAAGCAACAATATTCGGCTAGTATATTTACAAGCTTAAAGGGATGAATTTTATAATAAAATATTACAGATTCAAGTACTAATTCGAAAAGACAATTGACTAGAGATTGCTAGCTTTATAAATTCTAAGGCTATTATTATTACGAATTTCTTCTTTAATAAAGTAATAAGCTTAAAGGCTTATAGCTGCCTTTCTAAGCTCTTCTAATATTATAATGCAAAAAACAGCAATAGCCTTAATTGCGGCGCGACTATAAGGGTAAAGGCGTTAATATAGAATATAAAGGCACTTGATACAATTTAGTCGTTTTATTTGTCATTTTCTCGAAATTAGTAATATATAATTAACTTTAAGATTAAGTTCTTATTATTTTTATAGACGATTGCAAGTTATAATCTCTTTTTCAAGTAGACAAAGCTTCGAGAACTAGCTATAAAAAGAGACCTTGCCTTGCTTTAATTTCTTTACTTGCAAAACTTTTACTCGGGTTTAAGCCGGGACTTTAAAGTACTAGTAAACATATATCTTGCTTAATCTCTCGGGTTATACTTAATAGTATTATTATAAAATATATGCTAAGCAGCAATAGGCCTTGCTAATCTTATTAACGCTTTCGGATATAGTATTTTAATACTTTTACCCGGATTTACTAATAGCAAGTAAGCTTTATAAACCCTTTTTATAATCTTAACTAAAGTCTTTTAAGATAAGTTAGTAAGGAAATTAGCAGATAGCCTTAGTATATATTATCTTAAAACGACTTATATTAGAGTTTACTTTAATATGTGCTTTAATTAAGGAATATTTTCTTTAGCTAATATTAGCAAGTAAAAAAATTACTCTCGAGATATCTTTAATAATTTTAAGTAGCTTAAAGCAAATACTTTTACTTGTATTAAATGCAATAAATGGCTTATTATCTAGTTTTAAGTAATAGATCCTTTTCTTTTAAATTACTTTTGCGTATAATATATTATTTTACTCTTATTACTCTTATATGCGTTATTAGGCTAGTAGCTTGACTTTTTTTATGCGTAGCAAGCATAAGCGTTTGCTCCCTTACTTTACTTTTGCCTTCTTTCTCCGAACTTAACTAAGATTGCTAAAAGGGAGGAGCTAAGGGCGAAATCGATATGCTTTTACAAATTAAGACGGATAATAAAGAACTTTAAGCTAAAAGCGAAGTCGATATGCTTTTAAGAATCGAGATATATAATAAAGAAGAACCCTTAAGCTAAGAGCGAAGCTTATATGCTTTTAGGAATCAAGACGGATAATAAAGGAAAAAAATATAATAAGCAAGGGTATTTGCTGCTTGCGCGTGATTCTTGTTATATGCAGCAAGGAGGGGCAGCTATTGTAAAAGGTAGCTTGTCTTATATATTTTTGGACCTTGCTAAAAGGAAGAAGCGCAATTGCCTTAAAGTACCTTTTAAGTTTAAACTTATTATATTAGAAACTTGCTTAGCGACAAGTTTAAAGCTAGGAAATAGTTGTAATATAATGCTTTTACAGTTAAGCCTTAATTATAAAGTAAATAATATTATTTACTTTAAGAGCTACTTAAAAAGGAAGATAAAATTACTATTTTAATATTACGTATTTAGGGCTTAAATTAAAAAATAATTAGCTTTTATTTTATTAATTGACATTATATTATAAGGGCGCTATTAATACCGGATTTTAAGAAAAGATATATCTTATAACCCCCCGGATACCTTAAACTTATATAGCGTCGCTATCCTCTTTACTCTTATCTTTACTTTTATTTTTACTTTTAATAGTTCTCTTTTTACCCTCGGATTCGAAAAGCTATTAATATGCTTACTTTTGCTAATTATTATTTACCTTTATAGCGTTGCTATCTTTAATTGCTAATTTCGCTAATATAATACTTTATTAGAAGCTTTGCAAAGGCTTCTTAAGAAGGTTAAAGAGAATAGCTTAGTCTTCGATAATAAGTGCTATAACCTAGTTGCAAAGCTTATTGCAAATATCTTGCAAAAAGGGGAGGCTAGCAGAAAGGGCTTAGATTGCAAAGCTTGTCTTTGTTGTGCTTAAGTTTCGGAATTTAAATATACTTATTAGTAAAGGGGCTTATATTAGTTGTCTTTAACTTACTTTATTATTATATCTTTAGTAATTAAGACTAAAATGCTAAAGCTAAAGTGCTTTATTAAATAATAAATTCTTTGCGCAAGAGCTACTTTATTTTTAAGGGCTTTAACCGATATATTAAGAGTAGCGGCAATTTAATCACGCATTTATGCTATTGCAATTCTCTTTTTACTATTTTAGCAAGAGAGAAAATCTTTAATAACCTATTAGTCTTAATAACCCTTTTTGCACGCTTAATGCACATTGTTATATGACGTATATATTTGCACTAACGCTTATATATATTTAAGGTTTTTAATAAAAACTAAAACCTTATTTGCCGATATTGAGCGCTCCTTTATTCTTGCAAAGGTATTTAAGTATAACCGGACGACTTTTAAGGCGCTAAAACTATTATTTATAGTAGCAACTTTAGCTAAGCAAGTAATATTAGTCCGGTCCTTTTTAAAGGCAATTATATATTAGGATATAAGGCGAGAAAGATGAGCAAATCTTAGGGCGTTAAATATTATATAAAAGGCAAAGTTGACAAATTAATAAGCTTTAGCAACAAAGAAGTGCACCTTTCTTTTATTATGCTTTAAAAAGCTTAAGAGAGCTATAAAGTACTAATTGTAAAGCTTAATAAGATATTCCTTCGAGTGTTTATTGTAAGACTAAGTAATTAAGTATAGCTATCGGTCTTTAAAGTTTAGCTTAAAGATATTAAGCTTCGGATCCTTAAGTAGAAGCTTTATTAAAGCCTTCTTGTTACCCTTTACACGTGTAAGCTACTCTTTAATAACTTCTTCTTCCTTAAACTCCTTATTAAATTCTTTTAATTTTACTTAACTATTATCGATAAACTTAAAAAGAGTTATAATTAACTTTAAAGTTTGCTTTAATCTTATAAGGAAAGGGTTTAGTTGCTTTTTATTAACTTTAACTCGATTAGGGGATTTAAGCAAAGTAGCTATAGTAATAATTAGGAGGAATAAAAGAGGGAGATTATAGTTCTTATATTATTAGATTAGCGCTAGTTAAACGAAGAATAAGGTTACTTCTTAATTGCAAGCTTTACTTGCTTTAAGCAAACGGCCAAGTAGCTTAAAAATTAGCTAAGGGAGTTAGCACTTGTAAGAGCGCTAAGGAGAGAGCGTAAATTATTAGACTAACGTGATTTATTAAATCCCTCGAGACTCCTTCCGTTAGCGGAATTTTAATAGGAGAGCCCGGTAAAAGCTTAACGCTAAGTGCGCGAGCGCTAGTTATTTAAGATTATAAGGTGGCGGGCAAAGTAGGGGGGCCCGCTAATAGGGTTAATGCTATAAAGTGTTTCTTAGTTTAAGCGTATTAGATATGCAAAGTAGTAAAGACTTAATTCGGATTGTAAAAGATTAATTAATATAAGATATACAAGTAAGAAGGGTAATAATAGTGTTTAGAAACTTGGGTTAAGAAAAAGAAGGTAATAAGGGTATAATTGGCATATAAATAAACAAGGAATAAATATTTTGTTTAATTAGTAATAATTACGTGCTATATAACTGTTAGTAGCAATAAAACTTAAAGTAGATAATATTATTTACTTAGTAACTTTATACTAGCTTTTATAATTTAAAGCATAATTGATTCTTGTATATTTGAAAATTAGAATTATATATAAGACAAAAATCTTATAAGATAAGCTTTAAAATTAAAACTAATTACTTATAAATTGCGATAAGGATTAGGCTTATAGCGCAAAGCTTTCTTTAATTGTCGGCGCTTTACTATTTTGCTACTCGGACTCTCTTTGCTATCTTTATCTTCTTCGATAGCGGCAAGTCTAGCTTGCTTTTTCGATAAAGTGCTCAGTGTCGCCTCCTTAGCTTTAACCTTACTTGCTAGCTTAAAGACTCTACTTGCTAGCTTAAAGACCTTACTCGCTAGCTTAAAGACTTTACTCGCTAGCTTAAAGACTTTATTAGCTAGCTTAAAGAGACTTAAATCTCTAAAAAAGTCCTTTATAAAGAATTAATTAATCTTTTCTTTACTTGATAGTAGCGCTACTAGTAAAGCAATAGTTTTAAGCGCATTAATTGCTTTGTTTGCTACTTTAATTTTACTTATAAACTTATATAGGCTATTGTGAGTTTATATAGTAAGGCCCCTTTACTATTCTTTTTCTATTCTCGAATTCTTGCTTTATATGCTTAACTTTATCTTTTTTGCGCTTGACTTTAGCTTCTTAACGCAAGAGCGTGCTAACTTAAGCTCTTTTTCGAGTAGCGTCAGCGACAGGTGTCGGGTAGGACTATAATCGAAATTATTAGTGGCAAGACAAGGCTGCTTTTAAGCATTAGTGTTTAATACTTTTAGTATAACTTTAATTTCCGGCTTAAGTGTCTTGCGCGTTGCTATTCTACTACTATTGCTTTTAATTTGCTTTAGCGCTATTAATCGGCTAAATGCAATAATGCGCTTATATTTTGCGACTTCGGTTTACATTTTAAGCAAGCTTATGTCGGTGCGCTTAATAAGATCTTAGCCGACAATTAGAGGGATTAGAAATTGTAAATACTTTAAATAAGGACTTTATAGTAATAAGTTAAAAGTAAAATGTTAATTTTATTATAGTCGTGCCTTAAAGCCTCCTCGATCGCGTTATATAGCTAATTCTCGTTAAAATAAAGTAATTTTTAAAAGGGCTTTAACTTACTTGCTTAAAAGCCTTTTCTCTCGCCTTTTTATTAATATTATTAGGGCTAGCTATCGTTGCTAGTGCAGTTATTTACTATTACTTACGCTAAGTGTGATATTTATTATTAGTAAAGGAATTTAATTGGAAGTAGTTGCATGTATATTAAGCTAATAGCTTAGCGCTAACTTTAAATTTGCGGCCCTTTAAGGCAAATAATATTATTTACTTTATATTCTTATAACTAAGCATAAATGTAAAAGGCTAAGTAGCATAATTTACTCCGAATAATGGCAATTGCTATATAATATTAAGTTATATCTTGTTTAAAGTTTTATAAAAGTTTTAAGCTTTTACTTAAATCCTTAAAGCCTTATTTCTTTAAAAGACTAATCCCCCTATAAAGCGTGTAATGTGCATTATTGCTTGTATTATATAAGTTTTAATAAACGATGTTAGACTTATCTAATATCTTTAATAAAGAGCGCTTTTGTGACAAGTAATAACGCCTTTAATATAGTAGCGCAATGTCTAATACTTTATTAAATATGTCTTGCAAATCGAGACTAATTCCCTTTAGCGCCTCGATATCCTTATTAATATTATATCCGACAAGAATTACTAATCCCCTTTATTTAAGCTTTAATAAGTTTTAGGTGACCTTTATATAAATTTACTACTAAAAACAAAATTCGCTTTTCTCGCATAAAAAGTCGAATTAGCTCTTATTATTAGCGACATGAATCTTATTGCACTTGTCTAAGTTCTCCTTAATAATTAGATAGCGCGTAATCGGTGTAATGCTAGTATTAAAGACATCTCTTAATAATAAGGTTAAAATTCTTACTTTTAGCAAATCTTTATACTAACTCTCTTATATCTTTATATTAATAGCTACTAAAGTATATTTTGCTACATAAATCTTACAAGAGCTAAAGAGCTTGCAGCTAAGCTACATATGCTCCTTAATCTTCTTCTAGTGCTTCGAGACTCGGTTTAAAGTAAGGTTTAGCGCATATAAGTTAATATTTACTAAGTTCTTGCAAAATCTTACTTCTATAATAACTACTTAATCTATTAACTATTACTACTATAGCCTTTAACTTAATAGCCTTTTTGCTCCTAGCTATTACTTTAGCGGTTTATCTCTTCTTTATATTATTATGCACGCAAATCTTAGTATATTATTCTTTATTTGACAATCGGAATATATACTTTAGCCTAAAAAGGTAGCTTATATTTGCGCTTTCTTTTAAGTATATAAAAGGGTTTTTAATTAGCTAAGTATTGCTTGTAATTATAGCCGATAATACCGACCTTATGTGCAATGCTATAAACTTGACTAATAGCGCGTTAAAGGATAATATACTAAAATCTAAAACTTGTTAAGTTAAAGTTATTATAATAAGTAATTGCTATTCTTATACTAAATTGTCAATTATAGTAGCTTTATATGTAGCTGCCCTATATTAGATTGTGGTTATAGCTATCTCGGTTAATAGCTACTTAAGGCTATTTCGGCTTATTACTATAGTAATCGCTAGTGCAATTAAGTAAATAATATTATTTAGCTTGCGACTTGCTATTAACTTTACATTTATTTATTACAACTATAGCTTACTTATATAAGTTTTAAGAAGGCAATAGCTATAAAGATGGAACTTGTAACGCTTAAAATCTAGCTGCGCTATATTAAAGAGGTTAGCGCCTTTAGTTAAATTAATGCGGATTTAAATAAGTATAGCCCTTATTTATAATTCTCAACTTCCTTTAACTAAACTTCTTTATAAAGCTAAGGATTAGGGTGCTAAATTACTTAATCTTTTAAGTAGCAATAGCATTTATAGCTCCTTTAAAGCCTTTCTTTAAGCATCCGGCTTAAGCTAGCAAGCTATAAAGGATCTCGGTCGCGCTGCGCTAGTATAAGGCGTCTATTATAACTCGTCCGAAAGAACTTTCGATATTTTTATAAACGGTTTATACTATATTATATTAATTTATTACTTTGTTTACTTTAGCTAAGATAGCATTAATAAAACAGTTTTTTAAAAGGACGCAAACAAGCGTAAATGCTACTTAATTGGTTTAAAGTAGCGCAATAACTCTTGCGCAAAAGATTATATGCTCGCTATTAGCCTTTAATTAAATCTTAGTTATATATAAATCAATTAAATTAAAGTATACAAGTAAAGCTAGCTTTTAATAGTCGCTCGAGGTTTTCGGAAGATTATTAGCCTTCTTTAAAGCAAGTTAACTATAGAAGAGAGAATGGATAAGCGCGACTTGCTAGGCCGGTTTATTAACAAGCATAAGTATACCCCTTTTAAGGATGCTTTTAAATTAAAAAGTATTGCAGAAACGGCTAGTTTATACTTCGAAGAGCTACCTTTTATATCCTTTAATATAATTAAAACTTAAACTTGTTGCAATAATATTATTACAATTAATATAAGTTTAAAAAGAATAAGCAACGTGAGACGTATTACTAGTTTTTAGGTTAAATAAATCTAAGAAAGCGCTAGTATAACACTTTAAGATTACTTTAACTAGTACTTCGGTCGTCGCGACACAAATGCAAATAAGAGTAAGAAAGATAAGGTTTTTAACGAGAAGAGACCGAGCTATATATAAGGAGTAAAGTATACTAAAAATATTAATAAGTAATAAGTCGTCCTCGATTGCTTGCCTTTATTGCTTATTATCTTTTAAAAGTAAAGCAAGTCGCTTTAAGACATCGAAAAACGCCAGTTTTTCGACGACCTTTTTATAGGGTATTATACGACACGCGCGATAAACGAGGGTTATATTTATATATATATAAGTGTAATCTTTTAAAAGTAAAGCGCCTTTAACGCAAATTATTATATCTTTTGTTAAAAGCTGCATAATTAGAAGGAGATTTAGGAGTATAATAGTCTTTGCTATAATAAGCAATTTAGAGAAATTAGTTTTAATTAAGTATCGGGTTTAAACCTTTAAAAGGATTAAGTCTTTACTTTGTTTTTTTGTATTAAGGATAGCTTAATTTAAGTAAAAAGGGAGGTTATATTTATAAAGGACATTAACTATAAATTAGAAATTGTTTTATATTATAATATTAAATAATATAATTTATCTTAAATAAAAAGGAAGTAAGTAGTAACTAGATAATATTATCTAATTTACTTATAATAATTTAGACGATTCGAATTTTCTTACTTAGTAATCTAATTAGCTCCTCTTGCATATAAGTTAAATAGATTAGGTAAGCAAGTAAGCTCTTAGTTTTAAACGCGTCTTTAGCTTAAATCTAATCCCCTTAAGTATCCTTAATAACCGAGTATTATAACCTCTTATTACTATTATCTCCCAAATGCACTTAGGGTTAGGGTTAGGGTTAGGGTTAGGGTTAGGGTTAGGGTTAGGGTTAGGGTTAGGGTTAGGGTTAGGGTTAGGGTTAGGGTTAG
>Ga0302221_10002130_pt1 | contig 12476 bp, 5 predicted proteins | sample II_Palsa_E2_1_FD_193517 | JGI IMG/M metagenome (GOLD analysis project Ga0302221, IMG submission 193517) | Peat permafrost microbial communities from Stordalen Mire near Abisko, Sweden - II_Palsa_E2_1 | ecosystem: Environmental > Terrestrial > Soil > Palsa > Peat permafrost | place: Sweden... | reverse complement strand
GCACACTGAAGTAAGTGCAACGACTTGACGAAAGTCATCGCATGCCTCAAAGATACGAGTTAGGAGCTCGGCTGGTATCGTGAGCATAGAGGCCATCTTTTGGTGACATATGTATTTACGAAGATGTCCTAAAAGATTGGAGGAGGTTGGAAGATGAGGTGGTGTCCGCGCCGCATTACGTAAGCGAGAAGGAGTCACCTCCAGATTGCCTCGAGACTCGCTATTCAACAGCATGAAATCATAACTTAGTATACAGTACATTAATATCTTTGCCATGATTCTACGCTTTTTGATCCATTCTAAAATCAGTCTCTTTGGTCCCTTTTGCAATGTTTTGCCTTGAAGAATCACGCCCAGGACTTCTTCTATGCAAGCGCTGCCCGGATATTTATCCTTGTTCTGGAACCCTGCTTTTTCTACTCAAACACGTGTATGGAGAATGAGGATGAAATGAGGTATGTATCCAGTATATGGATCGTAGGGGCAAGTTCTACTGATTTCAGCTTCTTCCGTTCAGCTTCTCAATTCCTTGCCCGCCAGCACGTACTCTGAGACAAGGAAAGAGAAAGTGCGATTGTGAATTCAATGTCAATGTATTCTTGTTCCTGATTAGCGTGGCACTGATCCCTGAGACCTGAGACACATCCACAATAAGCATCTCGGGCACCATTTGCCCCCGCCCTTCAACCGTCGTGGATATAAGTCTGACCCCCTTCTGCCTTCCCCATCAGTTTTTATGCACAATTAATACACAGCCTTGCACCCTCACAGCACGACCGATACGCTATCATCTCCCAGCATGGTGATCTCCCTGAAGCCGTCTCCCAGAACCGAGCGACTTCGGAGACTGGCTTTGGAAGAGGGAGATGTAGGATTTGCGCGATGTGGCAAGTGGCGGGAAGCTCTCATCGTGAAGCCAGATGGCAAACCTAACGAGCCCGACTTCAAAAGTCCGTGTTTTTAGGGCATTTCGCTAACGATTGTCCACTAAAGAGAACTTTGACAATTTCAACTTTTATCGCAATTACTCGGAATAAGGTCTCTAAACTAGAAGAAGGTTCTTTTATTTCACGCGCTTGAATTTAAAAACAATATACTATAGTAGTTGTTGAATAAATATAAGTTAAAGTCACCGACTTCGGTTTTGCGAGGCCTGGAAACCTCGCTAAAAACACGGACTTTTGAAGTCGGGCTCGTAACCGAGTTTGGTTAGTGCGGAGTGAAGAGAACAACAGCCAAGCCCAAAATCCGACATTGGATCAAGTCAATCGTCAGATCAGCGTCACAACGGTCTTCATGAGCGATCATCCGTGGGCCAGGGCCGATTTCACATCAGTATCGCATACTAGCCAACTCTTCTACCTCGCAGAGTTCTTCTGCCATGCTAGTACTCGGACGGCCGTAACCGTAACAGATCCCTCGAGACGAAGAACCGAACATCAACATCGCTACGACCTATCCCTCTTGCTGCCTCGAAACACATATAAAAGGCGATGAAAAGGAGGAAATGGGGATCAGCCGCGGGGTTTTTTGGACTTAGCGCGAAGTCTTGCTAGTTCCTGGGCTCTGGGTCCTGGAGTACTCTTCAAATCTTCTCCCGCATCATCCAGACCGCGATATCTCTTCCGAGATAGATTATAGTCACAGTAAAAGAATTTCCCGTGGTCAGCAAGATACTTTTAATTTGCTAGGAAGTCTTTGTATTTCCCCAGCTCTACCATCGTCATGATGCCGTTTACGAAACAATAAACGACCTAATCACGCAATTCCTCAAACTTCTTCCCTAGGTCTTCCACAAGGACATAGTCAACGCCTGTCTGGCGGCCGGTTTTGGAGCTTTCGAAGTATACTCTATATTTCGTATATCTTATAATATCCAATCCCGTTATAACCATTTTCTCTTCGACCTATAAGAGACTGGCATCGACATACGCTTCCTGCTGCATAAGTTCCCCAAGATCCTGGCTACTTGAGGCTTTTGTCTCGGCCACCGCAGCTTAAATCTCCTGCTTCTCGGCCTCGAGTTTCTTCTTCTCTTTCTCCAGCTATATTAGACGGTTCGTCTTAAATAGTTGTGCCTTCAATAACCTTACGCGCTCGTCATCATTATCGATATCAAGCTTTAGGCCTACTAACTCTGTCTCTTTCTCCTTGATAGATTGCTGCGCTGCTTCCAGGTCTTCTTCCAGGCCTGTCACTCGACTCTTAGAGGCTTCTAGCCTCCTTTCAGCGTCGGCTTTTGCTGATTTCAGCTTCTTGATGTACGAGCCTGATAGTTGCCTCAAGTCTCCTAGGTCCTGTCTTGTCTTCTCCAGTTTCTCTTGCACCTTGCTTGTAGCTTGCAGTGCTGTTCTTGAATCATCCAGTTCTGCCTCCAGGCCATGAACTCGTTCTGCTTCTTTTTGTAAGATTTCAGCGTCTGCCTTGACCGTCGTTAACTCTGCTGTGAGCTCTGCAACAGCTGCCTTCCCTTGCTGGAGTAGTGCTTCATTCTCTGCCTTGGCTATATCTAGCTCTCCCCTAAAGACGCTTGTGAGCTCTATCTCTCTCTGCATGGCGTCGCGCGCTGTCTTTAGGCTTTCTCCAAGGTCCTTAGTAGCCACTTGTTCTTGTTGCAACTGCTTCTCCGCCTCTGCGAGCTCCTCCTCGAGCCTTTCGACACGTTCCGCCTTTTACTGTTGGCTCTCGGCGGCTGCCCTCGCCATGTCCAGTTCTACTTGGAGGTCGTGGACAGCCCGACCTTCTTGCTCTAAGACTTCTGCCCGTCTGCTCACGACTGCGAGCATCTGGTTGAGATCCGGGGCCTCTGTGTCGCCTCCAGCGTCGCTCCCGTCTGCGATAGCGAGCCGGGCATTCGACACTAGCTTCTGCAACTCGAGTATCTTTACGCGGGGGTTCTCGTCTTGCGCCAGATTCTTCAGACTATAGATAGCAATGAGCTTGGCAATCAATTTTTCCAGGTCTTCGATCTGCGCCTCTGCTCCAGGAAGATCTTCGAATAGAAGTTTATCCGGATAGATCGTTACACGATTATTGCTTTTATAGTTTGGCTTAAGTTGGAGTCGTTCTGTGAAAGCGGTACTCAGTATCTCGACCCCTTCTCAGGTCTGCTTAATCCTTGCAAGTATCACGTTTAAGATCCTACCCTTCTCATCGGCCGCTTTATTGGATTTAGTTAGGTCTGCGGCCTACTTTTGGTTGAGGAGTACTAATTCAGTAGTTCTTTGCTGGTAGCCTTGGGATATTTTATCGGCGTTTTGATTTTCTGGCCTTCGTATGTCACCCCTTTCTTATTCCACGATTCTCGATCGTAGTGCTTCTAATTCTGTCATTGCTCGTTGTGAATATGCGGCAAGCTGCTGTCGCAATGACTCTGTCGCTGATGCTTGCCTATTACTGTTAGACTTATACTCCGAGATCTTACGCTCGAATTCTGCGATTATCAAGCGACATTTCTCCAATTCGTCTGCCATCCCTCGTTAATCTTGGTGCTGCTTTACAAGCACGACTTACATTTCGCGAGTAGATTCGTGATCTACAATTATCCTTTCAAGAGTCTCTATCTTCTGCTGACTCTGACTCAGCTTCTCAGCCAAATCCAACTATTGTCGCGACTCTTCCCGCGTGCGATTTCTCTCTACAGTCTCAAGTTCATCAATTCTCTTCTGGTAATGTTCAATTTGCGCGAGTTGCCCCGCTGAACTCTCTCGAGCCTCGGACAACCTTGTCATATTGTGCACGTTCTCTTCCTGTTGTGCAGCCAATCGCTTCTCGGCATCCTCCAGCCGCAGCCTAATCGCAGCTTGCGCAGCCTCATGTACTGCATTCTGGGCTGCGTTCTGGGCTGCAGTTTAGGCTGCGCTGTTCTGGAGTGCGCGTATGCGTTCGCGAGCTTGGTCAAGGCCATTGTTCTCCTCCGGCGCACGCTGGATGTGCCTGTCAGTGGTCTCTAGGTCTACACCACGCCAGAGCGACAGGTCAGCAGGAAGGGCTGGAATTTGAAAGAAGAATTGCAAGATGCTGCGCTTGACAAATAAGTCGGTGATGTACCTCCCACTAGGAGGTGCTTGGCAGATGTTGTGGAAGAAGAAGCAAGGGTTATACTCCTTGAGTACTCTTTTATATGGCCGCCCGTACCGCCGCTTCTTCTTTACGTTTGAGACGTCCGTGGTCCACCGTGGCGACACGCCTCGACGCGGCTGCTGCTGCGTCACCTGTATTCGATAAAGTAATTCGTAATGTGACTGGGTTTCGGCTTGGAGGTCGTATTCAAATTTATTTGGTGGTCTAACTTTTGAGAGTATATCTCGAACGTTTACGCGGTCTGGGTCCTCCTCAAGCAGAAGATTGATCGCCGTTGATTCAAACCCGAAAGCTTTGGCAATCGCGGCAAACCCCCGCTGCCATTCTAGGTCTGGCCCAATGCAGGAAACCTTGTGTTTGCCATCAGTCTTCGGGACGAGATTCGTGAGGCGGGGATAGTTGTATATCGAGAATATCCAAAGCTGTATATATGCTATCTGGAATTGGCCTTCCTCCTCCATGGGGATATTAATCGCCTTCGTCCATCCGTCGGTATCCCATCCAGCTCCCAGGAGTCATTCTGTTGCGGCCTTACTTAAGTGGAGCAGGTAGCGTTTTAGTTACTAGAGTAAATAGGGGTTTTCAACGTCACTTGACACGAGCATCACTTGACACGCGTTCCAACGCGCCTTCACCACGCTATTGATTCCTCCCATATAAAATATATAGTATTCCCCAACTTTCCTATAAAAATCCATTGCCCATTTCATACCTCACTCTCAAGTATATCCTCACCTAATAATAGCTATATCCATAACTTCGTCGAGCTTACTTTCGGAGCTCGATTCGCCCGAATTACCCGTATTTCAGGAGCACCCTCCTGTTATTAGTCGACTTTGATCCCGTAAGAGGACTATAACGAATCCTCTACAGGTTACCCCTACCCGCCAAACGAATAGGTCTCGTCGTCATAGGATTTCGTCGTCATCCCCGGCTCCTGTTCTATTTAGTTCTCCGTATTATATCCGCACGCCCGTCGCAAGCCTCCTAAACGCTTCTTTTATATCCTTATCATATAAATTCGACAAGTAATTCTATATCAATAACGTTATCTTGAACGATAATCTCGACATTAATTTAGCTATATTTGGAGCTATTAATAATACTTATATAAAGTATATAAGACAAGCTTATAAAGATATAATTAATATAAAACTTAAAGAATTTAAACTAATAGAGATACCTAATCCTTTTCGACAAATATACTCTTATCTGTCTAATTCCTATAAAGTTAATAATCCTGTAAGTTATTTTAAGTACTTTATAAAGAACTCTAAATTCGACCTAATTATAACGAATACGAATAAGTATACGGATTAATATTCTGAGTATTATTCTTAAGCTAGTCAGTATTTTTTTAAATAGACTAATAAAGTTAAAATTAAAGTCTATTTAGCTATCTTTATTTTTATAGAAATTTATAGACAAAAATATTCAAAATCTTACTGGAAATTATTTTTCTTAAATTTATTGATTTATTGAATAATGTAAAAATAATATAAATATTTAAAGATAATAATTAAGTTATTAAATATTAATTAAGATAATAAATATAAAAATATTTTTAATAATTAATACTTTAAAATATTATTTTTAGATTTTATTCTTATAAAATATTTTTAAAAAATAATAACTTTAAAGTTAAAGATTTTATATAATAAATAAATATTTATTTTTTAAAACTATAATATATATATTATAAAATATTCGGGAAAATCTAATTTAAATAACTTTAAAATATAAACTTTTAATAACTATAAATATATTTATAATTAATTATATTTTTTTAGGATTTATAAATATATTATAATATTATTTTTTTAATTTTTTTAATATTATTAAAAATTAATAATATTATATTTTCGCGATTATTTCTTTAATATTATTAATTATTATTCTTTATATTTAGTTTATTCGAGAATAAATTCTTTATTTTATATTTTTTTAATTAATTATAAATTAATTAATATAAATAAATCTAAAAACTAAAAATATCGTGAATTTCTTTAAAAAATATCCTAAAAGTCTTATTTTTATTATTATAAGTATTTTAATAATTATATTTAATTTATTATATAAAGATAATTATAAAAAAAAATTTAAATATATTATTTTTATTAATAATTTTTTTATTAGCTATAAATTTTTTTTAATCTTTTAGTAATATAATATTATAGTATATAATATTTCTTAAATTAATTAATTTAATAATTATTTTTTAAAAAAAATAATTAAAAAAATAATAAAAAATTTTTATAATAAAATAAAATTTATATAAAGATTAAAAAAATTTTTATTTTTTTATTTTATTCTTTATTTAATAAGATTAAATAATTATTTAAAGTATAACTATAGCTTATAATAATAAAAAATATATATTATATAATTAATAATATTCGAAGGAATTAAGTTTAATAAAATCTAAAATAAAAAAAATCTTTAATATTTTATATATTATAAATATACTTAATATCGACTTTTAAAAATATTATTTAAATAAACTTATTCTCTTGATTATTATAGCGATCAATAATTATAACTAGAATATAAATAATATTAATATTTATAATTAATTATAAAAAAATCTCTTAATTTAATAGATTTTTATTTAATATTAAATAATATATATATATAATAATTTTTTAATAATATAATTATTAATATTTTTATTTTATAAAAAAAAAATAATAAAAAAAAATAATAAAATATTAAAATAAATATTAATGAATATAAAAAATATTTAAAAAAAACTATTATTAAATATTTTTTTAAAAAGTCTTTAAAACTTTTATTAAACTTTAATATTATTATTTTAAAATATTATAAATTTATTAAATTAAATTATTAATAAATCCCTATTTAATTTTATTAAATATAGACTAAAATATTTTAATTATATTATTATTTTTACTAAATCAAGATAATTAAAAATAAAAATAAAAATAAAAATAAATAATTTATTTAATTAAATTATTTAATATATAAAATACTTTTATATAAATTTTATTTTTAATAATATCACGAGATATAATATCTAGAAAATTATTTTTAAATATTCTTTTATAAATAACTTTATTTTTTCTTATTTTAGTAATATATAATAATTCTATAATTTTTAATCTCGATTTTTATATACTTTTCCAATAGCAGAGCCGTATACAACAAAATTATCCTATGCGCACGCGTAAAGTACTACTCGTTACTCTGCCGACAATAATTTAGCGTACGCCACTACTCCACTTAAGTAAGGCCGCAACAGAATGACTCCTGGGAGCTGGATGGGATATTCCAGTACTACACGGTTTGTTGGAGAACCACGCCATATATGTCGTAGTGCCTCTCTGGTTTAACATCTCGTGAGATCGATAAGGACTTTTATGGCGACGTGACTGTCTTCAAGGCATAACGTATCGGCCAAGAAAGTCCTGATGGAAGTAATTATTCCGTTGACGGCCAGAACGTTTAGTTAAAGCCGCGTTCTGGTAGCGCCTTCACCCACCTGACAAAAGATTGTCCCGTCCTGAAATCCATGTACAATATCTTCTTTATCTATAAATAATATTATCGGGGCCCTTGCCTTAATTAGTTTTACTATTGCTGGGTCTATCTTCTCTGCGAGCTCTGGGTCGCCGCTAACGATAAATATCCACGTCCTTTTCATGCTATCGAGGTAATATATAAGTTCCTGTTATCATTAGTCGGTGCTTTTTGAGGTAAGACTAACGTGCTTTATATTGTCGTATTTAAGGTAGTTAATACGCTCCAGAGTTCCCTTGTAAAAAGAATCCCATAACCCTACGAAGGGTCGTAACGCAGCAAGCGCCGTATACAAGGCTGGCCGTTTCTCAATCGCCTTTAAGTCGACCTTTACCCGTTTCGAGCAAACCCCCTTTCTCCACGACGCATCGGTCTCGAGAAAGCGGAAGACGGTCCCATTGTTGTAAGGGATGGACTCGATGTTCCGGTTCTGCTCCTCCACGTCGAACTAACGATTTAAATTATCTATATTGTCAGCTCGTTATAATTATATCCAAATCCGCAAGAATATCTTTATTAAGAAGATTAATAGTCCACCATATATTGTAAGGATAAATATATTATCTTGCGGCTTCCAGTCTATGTTGGCCATGAGTATGCGTTAGCACGGCGCCTTGAGGAAGCTCAAGGCGTCGGAGGTTCTCGGTGTCCTACAAATCTTTGATGGTTACTCTAGATAGACCCAGCGCCTGGGCAAGAATGGATGGGGATATTTTGGCCCGTATACGGTTCCGTTAAATATTTGGAAAGTATCCCCGATCTCTGAACTCGCCAAGCCAGAAGTCTATCTTTCTGGATTAAAGCGGAATGGATGGCCGGCCTAGAGGCGGCTTATACTTCAGACTCTCCAATCTTACCAAAGCTATACCTACTCGAGTCCTCTTAGCGAGATGGTCCAAGGACTCTGTGTTTTCCTGTGGGTCTCTTATCCCGCGCAGGACGTATTAAACCGTTCGAGGTCCATCTCCTGTATATATGGCGGTTATATGCCGAGACCTTCTTTGCTGACTGAGTGTAGATGACAAGCTGGGTGCTGACTGGATTGGATCCCAGTATTATAAAGTCGCAGGCAGTCCTTCTAGAGTATTAAACTGTAAGTATAATGGAGTACGACTCGGGAGCGATATCTCGAAGAGTAACTGGTATATGGCGCTTGAGAGGCATAGGTCAGGGCGAGAGTGGCGTGCACACCCCATTGAAGATGTAACCGTCCGTTGCTACGTTAGTCTCGGTTGGGCACGAGAATCATATTAATGGTATCTTTGAGTTTGGTGGGATCCGAGTAAAGCTCGTAACGTACAAGTAATACCTGGAGTAGTCCTGGTCAACGCGTCGAAGACTATGAGCGAGTGGAATACGTTACGCACGCTTAACCATCCTAATATCGTTAGATTTGATGACGATAATTCTGGCACTGGCCACTGGTTGCCGACAAAGGCTGGGCAAGATGAGACTGATCCGAAGGGGCAGTGTGAACTATACGTCATGAAGCCGCCCTTATCTGTCATAGTTGCGGCCGCTGTAGTCCAGTATCTATGGTCATTACTAGATGTGCGAAGAATTTGCAAAGACGTATGTTATTTAAGAAACTACCTAGCATAGAAATACTAATATAGTACAGATGCTTTACGCGCTTGAATATCTAGCTGGGCAGAATCTCTTACGTGGTAACTTCTCTGCAGAATATATCCTAGTGACCGGGGAAGGGTTCAAACTTGGTGAGTCTCGGTATTTGAGCGTCTAAAAGTTGCTAAGAAATGGCGTAGTAAATGTTTACCTGTGTCAGGTCGCACAGGACAACTGCGACGTGGGAGATCTTCGATCGGTTGGTCGGATGCTTAAAGAGATCCTCGAAGGGAGTAGCCGTGTTCCAGATAATGGAGAATGGATAGGCTTCTATAACGTTATTATGAAAGAGCGTACTTTTAAGGAATATCGAGACGTGTTGCCTGAATTGCTCGAACGGTATTGGCCTCCGCATTGGGGAGAGTATGAAAATATATCTCAGGAGGACAGACTTCGTGGAACTGCCTATCTTGTTAGTCAGAGGCAGCGTAATATTTTCCAATAGTAGCTTTAATCTTTTATCTTTGTGCCGACTGGTATATAGAAGGCATCATGTGTTGTCCTCCGAGCGTTCTGGGCCTTGAACAATTAAATTCCTTTGAAATACTACTCTAATTTCTACTATATTATAAATTTACTTAATTGTGATGTCTATTATTTTATAATTATACGATTAATTAAATAAGTTTTCTCTTTGTACTTTATTATAATTTTTACTTTTTTATAATTTTTACTAAAATATATAATTTTTTAATATAATTTTTTAATATAATTGTGACGGCGGCATACGCCATACGTCACCTGGCGACGACACACGTCGCATAACTGCCGCACTACGTGCGCCACTGGTTTGAAGCTAAGGAGACGTCGGGGATAACTTACTTCTCTTTCCTCGACTTCTCTTCTTTCCTCCTTAGCTTTAAGTTTTAGTTAGACCTAGGAATCGAGATCTCTGTTCCTGACACCTGCTCAGTTCCTGCCGTTACAATAATTTTTTAATATAATTTTTTAATATAATTTTTTAAATTAATTATTATTTTTTATTTTTATTAAAATAATATTTAAAATTATATAATTTTTTTATTTAAATAATATTAAAATTAAATATTAAAAATATTTAGTTTTTAATTTTTAATTTAATTTTTTATAAAATAATTAAAAAATTATTAATCGAAATTTTATTTAATATTTTAATAAATTATATTATTAATATTTAATATAAAATATTATTTTTTTATAATAAAATTTAAAGATTTAATTAAAAAATTTTAAATTTTTTTTAATAATTATTTTTAATAAATCTTTAATAATTACTCGTTAATATTTATATTTTAAATTTTTTTATTTTTATAATTTTTTTTAAATAAAATATATATTATTTAACTTTTATATTAAAAATATTATTTTATTAAATTATATAAAAAAATATAATTTTTTTAAAAAAAATTTAATTATTAAAATATAATTAATTTATTTAATATAAATAACTTTAATAATTTTAATTTATTTATTTATAAAATTTAATAAATATTTTATTTTTTATAATAATTAATATTTATATATTTTTTAGTTTATTTTTAAATATTAAAATTTAAATAATAAAGTTTAGTTTTTATATTAATATTATTATATATAAATTTAATTTAAATTTTTTTTATATTTATTTAATATTTAAATATTATAAAAAAAATATAATAATAAATAAAATCTTATAAAAAAAGTCTAAAATTATATAATCTTAAAATTATAAAATAATAATTTAATATAAGTATATAATAATAATAATAAAATTTAAAATTAAAAAAAGACTAAATTATAATTAATAAATAAAAAAATATTAATTTTTTTTATAAATTATATTAAAGACTAATTTTTATATTTTAAGTTTTAATAATTATATAATATTTTTTATATTATTATAATAAGATTTTTTTAAAATTAATTAAAATATAATAAAATATATTTTTTTATATTTAATCTTTTATAAATAATTATTTATTCTTAAATAACTATAATTAATTTTATTATTTAATTTTTATTTCTTTATTTATTTAATATATTTAAAAAAAAAATTTATTTTTTATTAATTATTTTTTTATTTTTTAAATTATAAAACTAAAATTTATTATTTTTAAATATATTTATTTTTATAAATTTAAGTTTATTAAATATTTTTTTAATTTTATTTATTTAAATATTATATATTTTTATTATTATTTTATATTTTTATATATATATTTTTATATATATATTTTTATAAAATTATAAAAGAATATATTATTTTTAAAATATTTAATATAATAAATTATATTAAAAAAATTTTTTAAATTTTTTAATAAATTTAAATTTATTAATCTTTAAATTTTTTTTATATATTATATAAAATTATAATATTTTAATAAAAAATATTATTTATAATTATATTTTTTTTTATAAATATAAATAAAATAAAAATAAAAATCTAAAAATATTTTAATTATTAAATAAATTTTTAAAAATTATAAAATTTATAAAAAATTAATTTTTTTTAATATTATAATATTTTATTAAAAAAGATTTTTTATTTTATTAAATTTTTTTAAATATTTTAATAATAATTTCTTTTTATTAATTTTTTTAATAAAATTAATAAACTTTAATTCTTTAAGAATTTTTTTTTATAAATTTATTAAATTTAATAATATTTTTAAAAATAAAATTATTTTATTTTATATTTTAATTAAAAAAAATTATTTTAAAAATTTAAAAATTTTTATAATTTAATAAATTATTTTTATAAAATATTAAAATATTTCGTGAATTATAAATATAGTATAAGAAATTTATTATTATTTAATATATATATATAAATAAATAATTATATTAAAAGATTTATTTATAATAATTAAATTATTATTATAAAATAAAAATTTAAGATTTTTTTTTTAATATTAAAAAATTTATAAATTATTTTTAAAAAAAAATCTAATAATAAAATTTATTTAAATATAATAAATATTATTTTTATATTTAATTATTTAATAAATAATAATAATTTACTCGAGAATAATATTATAATTATTAATTTTTTTTAAAAAAAATAAAACTTTATTAAATTATTATAAATATTATTTTTAAAAAAATTATAAATAATATAGTTTATAATTTTTTTATTTTTAAAATTTAGTTTTTTTTATATATTAAAATTTAAATATTGTGACGGCGCTGGCTGGCACGCTGGTCACATGACCGGTTTTGGGTCTGGTTTCACCAGCTGACCTGGCACTGGCACTGGCGCAGTGGCTGTTTCG
>Ga0302221_10002129_pt1 | contig 12477 bp, 1 predicted proteins | sample II_Palsa_E2_1_FD_193517 | JGI IMG/M metagenome (GOLD analysis project Ga0302221, IMG submission 193517) | Peat permafrost microbial communities from Stordalen Mire near Abisko, Sweden - II_Palsa_E2_1 | ecosystem: Environmental > Terrestrial > Soil > Palsa > Peat permafrost | place: Sweden... | reverse complement strand
GCTTTACAACTATAGTTTAACATGTCTTTTAAGTAATTATAATATAGTATAGCATATATAAGGCATTAAAGGCCATGGCTATATTTGCATATAAATTATTGTATTAACTTATAAGAGCATGCGCTATTACTCACTATACACTTACACTTTACCTTACCAAAAATCAATATCACACATATTAAATTGAATACAATTGATATATCGTAGATTATATATTTATTTTATCATTATATATATATTTTAAATTATTTTAATAAATAGTTGCTATTCCTTTATAGTCAATTAAGTCTTTAAGCTTGCACGTGAGCCTTTACATCAATCTCGCTACTCTTTTGGATTAACCTCCTCTTATAACTCTTTTAACACCTTAATTATATCCTCCTTTATCGTTAGTGTAATTTTTAACTTATTAATCTCATTTTTCATCTACTTCTAAATCTTTTTAATAGGATTGAAGTCCGATGTATAAAGCAAACCACCAAGCAAATAAGAGTCTTTTATATCTCTTTAAGCTAATAATTTGCCACTAAAAGCGAAAGAATAATTGTATCTAATATTTCTAATATTTCTAACATCTTAAAAGCAATTAAGAATGATTTTAAGATATAGAATAAGAAGAATTTATAGTGTTGTAGGCGAGGAAGCAGTGAAGTGTAAGGCTCGCTTAGGTGTATAGTGAGTAATAGCGCGTGCTCTTTTAATATAGCCGGTATAAAAGGTTGCTATTAGTTTTATTATATATAAGGCAAAGCGTCCTTTGCTTCCCTAAGCATAGTATAAGAGACGAGGAGTACAAGGAATTAAAAGAGCTTAGACTAAGCTATATTAAAGGATAGTGTCCACAAACATGCATAAAAGACGATTATATAATATTTAAATTATATACTAGCAATAATTTATAGAAACGCAACACTATAATTATTAAATAAATGGAATAAATAAGGCTATTAAGTTATTAACGATAAGTATAGACTAAGCTAGCAAGAATTTCCCTAAGAACTAGCTTATAATAAGTGAGCTTTTATCTAAAGAATCTATATATAATATATTTATATAGCGATTTTAGTAGCTAAAGAGATTATAGAAACACCAAAAAATAAGAGTAAAAGGGTGTTTAATCTTAACCTTTAGCATTTATACCATTATAAAACGCGCTTTAAACAAGATACTTACATATAGTATTTATATTAATTAAAGCGTAAAAAAGTCTTCAAAAAAGGACTAGATGCGATTTTATTCGAATAATATAAATTACTAATATATTTGTATATAAATTTATACAATATAGGAGGAAAGGGACATAAAAACAACACAATAAAACAAGGGCGTAAAAATATATACAATTTGTGTTCCTTTGTATATTTGCTTGACCTTTGCTTAAAGAGGAAGAGGGTAGGAGGGAGGGTATATGTACACGAATAGCAGTCACGTGCGCAACCGACTACACATTTCCCCACTACAATAATATTTATGCTTAACCAAAACCGGACCGGCTGCGCCTTTTGGTGCACATCATCAATATAGTCAAAAATCAGCAATATGGTCAAGAAAAAATCCTATATAAAAAAGAATACACCTTTTTAATAACTTTATAACGCAACCCACGAATCAAATAATTTTTAAATGCAAATTTGCGTACGATTAATGCGCATCTTTTAGCTTCTTACGATTTTTTAAAATCACAAATTTGTGAAAGTTATCGCAAAAATGACTATATCGCTAGTGCTTGACCTGTATTGATGATGCGCACTAATACCAGAGGTATAGAGGTCCATTAGTGGGTCCTGGCGCACGATTAGCCGCTGGCATGTAAGAAGAGTCTGCGCAAGGATGAATAAGAATGATTCACTGCTAAAACACGGCTATGGCGGATTATTTGGACAATTTTGCCCGAAACCAACTTCTATTGCACTACCACACCACTACACCACCGCATATAATATCTTATAATACCAATTTATTAAAGAGGTTAACAGCGCTAATAAGGGTACCACATTTGCAATAACTATAATATATCTTATAAAATTATTAAAGTTATTATATTTTATTATAAAGTAATTATATTATAATAATAATAAAGACCTTAAGTTAGAATTTAGAGCTAAAATCGGGTTTTGTAGCCCGTATATACGCTAAGCACGTATAAGCATGCCACGTGACTAGCATTATAATAGGGAACTATATAAGTAAATACCTAGTTAATTGCATAACTTTGCATATAACTACTATTTGTGTATATATACCCTCTTTTTTACTTTTTCCCTTTTTAAGTAAAGGTTAAAGATATATTATAAAATAGAAATTTATCGCGCGTAAAACAAGGTAATTGAATAAATTACTAATTGGTGAATTGTCTAATTAGAAACTAGAAAAGAAGGGAGGAAAGCTCTTATAATATAGGGCGTAGAGCGCCCCCGATTATATAAGCTTAGGCCTTAGGCTACTATAAGCCCCTACAATTGCGACAGCTATCTAAAACTTTATTATCTTTTTTAATAGCTTGCGCAAAGTAAGTTTTATAAGTAAGTGCAAGTTTTATTATTTAAACGTGTTTTAGATTAGATTTTAGATTAGATTTAGTAATTCTTAGATTAGATTTAAAAAACCTTAAAATATATTATAATTTACTTTATTTGTGTTACGGTTTGCTTTATTTGCACTAGTGCATTATATGGCTATTAAGTAAGTGCTATATAAAGCCTTTAACTTCTTATATAACTTAACTTTTACTCTTTAGCTTAAAATTCTTGCAATAGACTATAATAAGGTATTTAAGAGGAATATATACTAAATAATACTTTACTTTTAGAATAATAAATATAAAATAAGAAGCAAGAACAAGTATATATAAAGGGACTTAGATATATATACCAAAGTTATTCTTTAGCATAGCGCTATATTAAAGTAGTATATAATTAGTTTATAGCTATAATATAACTATAACTTGTATATTCGGCAATATGTTTAGCAAGTATATGCAACTAAAACCGTTATACAAACATACTTTAAACCTTTGCCTTTTAAGCTTTAAAGCTATATTTGTAATAAAATATTTAAGAAAATAATAGATTTTAATATTTATAAATATCGAATTTTAGGTTAAAATTAATAAATAAGCAAATAAGTACAAATAAGAGATTTTTTAGAAAATATTTAAGCTAAGCTAGTTAAATAAGCGCCTTTTAATTAATAAATTTAAGCGTTTTTACTTAATTGTTACAGTTCTAGGCGTATTCGGCCATAGTAGCGTGTTCACGTGCACTAGCATAGGCTGGTATAGGCGGTGTGGAGCGGCAGAACTCGAGTATTTGTGTACAAACCGAACCTTGTAAATAACTTCTTCCTTCTTTAGCTTTAAATAGTCGTAATTGAGACCATTCAACCAACGCTCTTTCCTAGGCTATAAATCTGGCGCTTGTGACATTAGTTATATATTTAGTTAATTATATTATAAGCCAAGTGCCCGAATTGCAATTTTTATAGCGCTTAACATTTTTTTTATAAATATAAAATTATAATAAGAATTAATAAAATTGGTTTAAAATTAATAGCTATATACTTAAGATTTTAATTTTAAGCTAAAATACATTCTTATAATTAAATTGTAATCTTTTTAAAGAAAATATTTTTTTCTCCTTAAACTATTCTTTAAAAGAAATCAATTAAAATATTTGTATAATATTAAGAATTTATATAATTTTAATTATAATAATTTTTTTTAAATAATATACTTTATATAAATTAAAACTTTATATTATTGCTTATTAGTACAATTAAAGATGTTACCCTTTGGTCACGTGTACACTAGTCCTAATTAGGCTTAAATAGATAAAAGGAAGTTAATAATACTATTATAATATTATCGACTTATTATATTATTTGTTAGTTAATATTATAGTCTTATTATATTATTTGTTAGTTAATATTATAGTCTTATAATTGGTTTATACTATTTTAATTAGCTAAGGAATAGTCTTAAATATAATTATAATCTTCTATAAAACAAGTAATAGTGTTATAGATCCTTAATTTGTTACCCTTTAATATCTTACTCTCCTTTAGCATGCTTTACTCCCTCTTATAAATATATATACCTTTATTAGCTTATCCTTTGCATTTATTACTTTTAATATACTACTTATACCCTAACTCCGTTTTAATACTCTAATAAAAAGGGGCTAATCCACAATTATAAGTCCTTTTAATAAGGCTCTTTTTATCTATACAAGTGCTAGGGCTAAAGTTTTACTTATTGCCTTATACTAATACAAAGAAGTTAGAAGATTGTGATAGTTTGATTAATAGCAAAACATTTTGCTTAAAGTGGTAAGCAAAACTTTAGCCTTAGCACTTCTGTAATAACTATTGTTAACCCCGTGTTTAAAGCAAGTATTAAAATCTTTTAGCTAAGCTAATATAATATTAAGATAATAACTTATTAGCAAATAAAATAAGAGGCAATTAATAGAGTTATTTGCGTTAATATATCTTATGCAAACTAATCTTAGCGAATTTAAAGATGCTAATATTATTAATAATAGTTATACTTAAAAGGAGGAGGATAAAGATAGCAATTATATACCTTTTTAACATTATACTTATTTTAAAGAATATAAGCTAGCTATTATCGATTACTTTTAAACAACTTAGAAAGAGAAACCTAATAGAACTTATAAGCAAATATCGAATTAATATACCTCTTATAAGCTTAAAATCACTTGCAAGCAACTATAAGATTAAGTTATTAACAAGTAAAATATTATAAAATAAAAGAGAGGGTCTTTTCGCTACAAGTAAAGCTATATTTATTCTATTTAAGAACTTAAGCTTAAATAAAGGCTAAATATAAAGTTTTAAAAAGGCTAAAAATATAAAATAAAAGATATTATACAAATAAATAATTTGCTATATTAAATAAATATATAAAGAGCTATACTTTATACAAGTAATATCACAAAGTAATCATATTTCAATAATAATAAAGAGCTTGCATTGGAATTTAGAGCTAAAACTAGGTTTTGTGTAGCTTGCACACGCGCTAAGCACGTGCAAGCATGCCACGTGACTGGCATATTATAACAAGTAATTATATACAAATTTAGCAAAATAACTTACTTTAACTTTATATTCTTAGCTAAGTAATATAATAGTTTTTATTGTCGATATAGCATCTCTTTATAGTGCAATATTAAAAGAGCTTAAAAGTCCTTAAAAGAACTTAAGCTTAAACTCTAAAATTAAATGTAATGTAAATAATAAATAATAACTATTATTAAATAGAAGTCGATTATTAGTATTTTATAAGGTTTTAAGGTTCTAATTGTCGGACAAATTAAGCTCTCGGAGATTTGTAATATAAACTAGTCCCCCCTCTTATTTAAGTACTTTAAAAGTTATATATATGCTAAAAAGGGAGATAAAACTATCCGAATTCGGGAAAGCAAAAGCGGGTATAATAAGCGCTAATATACTTTACAAATTGTAATATTTGTAAATAAAGTACTTTATTATAAACCTCTCTTTATATTTAAAAGAAAGCCTAATAAGGATAATTGCTAGAAAGTAAAGAGAAAGTAATATTGCTTTAATGTCATTATCATTTTTAATAAAAAAAGCTTAAGTTAACACTTTTAACCTTCTCGATTAAGTTAAATATTAATATTTTATAAACTTTATATACTTTCTCCGAGATAATAAACCTCGATTTTTTGCTTTTAATTTATTTATATTACATAGAAATAAAGGGAAAAAGGCGTAAGATAAGGAGTTATTAAAGGAGAAGTTATAATAAAAACTTTAATATACTTTTAAGAGCTTTAATGTTACTTTATCTCTTATTTTAAGAGGTTATATCGGCTATATTCAAGTATTCGATGTCTTAATTAATAAGCTTATTAAAGTATATATTAAAGAGTATAAGGACTTACAAATAAAGCAAAACTTTAAGCTTTAATAGTCGGGAAAATAGTTAATTAAAAAGTGTAAAATCCTTATAACTTATTAAGTTACTTAAGCTTAAAAGAAGGTTTATATAAAATACAAAGATGCTATTTTTATATGCTTTAAAAGCGTTAGTTTATTTCTCTTTATAAATAGATTTAAGGATTACTTGCTAAAAGTACAAGATTGCTTATACTTTACTTATAATAATTAGTGCTAAGCACCCGATAAAACTACAAAAAACTTAGCTATTATTATTAATAATAAAAGAGGCTTGCTATATACTATAAAAGAAGTAATAAAAGGTATTATAATTAAAGAAGAAGACAAGAATAATATAATTATTAATTTAAGTGTTTTATTAAACAAGAGGTTTAATCCTAATAAGGAAAGAGAATTTGACTTTAATAACGCAATTAATAGTGACAAAGATACGAACATCGCGGCATAAAGTCATGCGACTTCAGCGTATGTGCCCTGTAGAGTTCTGTAGCTACAGGGGCACGCTATTGGCAAGGCAACTTAGCGTTTAGAGCCTGAGATTCAGGGACTTTACAGGGCAGTCTAACAAACGGTCCCCTGTAATTGCAAGGGCTTTACGCTAGAAATGTCTTTCAATCCCTAAACAGGCTTACAAGGCTAAAGGCCTATAATTATAGGGTGTTTCAGCGCTAGTGTCCACTATAAACTAAGGCTTTAGTAGATAAATAGTAGATCTCGGGCCTGCATGCCCTGAAGTCGCATAACTTTATACTGCGATGTTCGTATAGCAAATAAGAATATATAGCTTAATTTTATTAATTTTAATATATTTCCTTTTATTTATTTATATATTTAGTTAATATTATATTTACTTCCCCCCTTTTAGCTACTAATAAAATTATCTTTACTTATATACTTTATAAACAACGCTATATTAATAATATAAGATTATAGTCTTACAAAAATTAGTTAAAAATTTTGATATACCAAGAAATAGTCTTATCTTTAAAGGGGGTATTATACAATAAATAATATAGTACCTTTTTAATAATAAACCACTTATAATAATACAACTTTCATATTACAATATTATGTGCTATGTTATATGTTATAAGTAAACCGATATTGCCTTTTATAAATTTATAATTTAAAGTAAAAATTTATCTTATAAAAATTAAGATTCTATTTTTGCTTATTTTAGTATAATTAATCAAATATATAACCGAGTAATAATTAAATAAATGCGTGAGTTAAGTAACCTTATAGTAATTCTAAGCCCTTAAGCGATAATTATAAAGTTTGTGCTATAAGGAAACGCATTTTTTTCACGTGGTGTGGTGTAGTGGTGCAATGGTGTAGTGGTAATTAGGTATGGTGCGGTGGTACGGTGGAAGTTGGTTTCGGGCAAAATTGTCCAAATAATCCGCCATACACGGCGTCCCCGAAGAATCCCTGGAGCTGCATTCCCATGGGGAAATTCCCCCGCATAACCGTTCGGCTACTACCAGGATCACACCTCGCTACTAATTGGGATCTTTTAAATCTAATCCAAATCATAATCCAAAGCACTTCTAGCCAACCATATACTATACTCAGGTCCAGGGGCTATAGCATGACTAAAAACTTACAAGAACATTAAAAGTTTGAGTAAGTGTTCACTCTAAAGGCCATCCTGCCCTTACGCAAGCTTTGGGAGGAGTCCATAGCCACCTACGTTCTCTAGTCCGCTACGCTAGGTATCCAAAACTCTACTCTTTTTTTTAATAGTGTGCGTATAGCAGGTGTTGTGAGTGAGTGTGCGCGGGGTTGTTAGAGTGCTTTGGATTATGATTTGGATTAGATTTGGCATTTTTTGGATTAGATTAAAAAAACCCCCCTACTAATTCCCTCTAACCCACCCGCGCGCAAAGCTAAGGTTACGTTATTGATAACACCACGCCCGCACGGGTCTTATCAAGGGTCTTCGGCGAATAATAACTCTCAAAAGCACCTGATATTCCTTATTTCGGGGTGTTGGTTCACCCGCAACGCATAGCACGGCACGTAATATCGTGATATGCAAGTTGCGTCAAGTGGGTGAAAGTTATCCTATCAAGTGCGGGTGTACGCGCAGAGGATATACTCCACGAAAGTGCGGAATGCGCTAACCGTATTAGGCCTAGTGACCTGCACATGATTATCAATTCTACCAACACGGGATATTACAGTAACGCGGGAGGTTTGAGGGTGATGTTACCCAGGTCTCCACCTTTGAAACCGAAGAGGGGCTTAAGTTTAACATTGCGTAATGTGAATTGCAGTACGAAGTACGAAGACTGCGGTCAAAAGTCTTGCGACTACAGCGTCTATGCGCTATAATGCCCTGTAATTTCTGCCTCGCACGCTAGATGCCACTAAAATTACAGGCTTTGGGCCCTGAAAACGCCTGGAAGGGGATTTGTGGATTTACGCTCAGACTACGCCACGGCGTAACATTCGCTAAAGACACCTATAATACGCTGTGGTTTTAGCGATGTATACCCTGTACTACAGGGCAGTCCCCTGTAGTCGCAAGACTTTTGACCGCAGTCTTCGTACTTCGTAGGGTAAAGTGTAATAGTCGGTTAGCCTTCTACTACACCTTCGCGTATAGTCGGAGCAAGCAAGTGTCCCGCACAAGCAAGTGTCCCGCACAAGCAAGTGTCCCGCCTAGAATACCCTAGAACAAGAATTTTATATCATATATAATTAAAATAGGATATAAGGTTAAAATAATATAAATTCTATATTTCTTTGAATCGAGTTAATTAGCCTTGCATTAAATTCTATATTAGAGCTGTCTATTAGAACGGGTGGAGGGGGGATCAAGTAGTTGTAGTCAAGCGTAGGAGACTTGTTTCCTCGATATAATATACCCTAGCAGCTGCAGCGCGGGAAGCAGTTCAGGGTCTTAAGGACCACTTGACGCGCTGCATTAATCGCAATTAAGGTCTTGCTTAGTACGTAACACAGGGAAAGCAATAATAATTAAAAAGACTTGTAATATTTATTTCGCGACGCGTGTTACTTGCAACTTGTTATCTTAAAGTCGATGCTAAAAGACACGTTTTTTGGTGTGTTTTTTGGTATTTGGGGCATTCTCGGCGGGACGCTTGCTTGTGCGGGACACTTGCTTGCTCCGACTATACGCGAAGGCGTAGTAGAAGGCCAACCGACTATTAGTAGGTCGCGTAGCTCCAGACTTGGGCATGGGTAAAACCAGACAGCATGTCAGCATCCAGGGGGTATAGCGGAGAATATCCATCCAGGAAATTATCTGGAAGGACGGATTTCCGGGCATACCCTGATAATGCATACAAAAAACTTCCATGCGCATCTGGATACCCAGGAAAATCTACTTGGATAGTTATCCAGAGGCAAATTTACCGGATACCCAGGGGTATACCCATACCCATGCCCAAGTCTGCACGGTAGCTCCGCACGTGACTGCCATTCGTGTATATATACCCTCCCTCCTACCCTCTTCCTCCTCAAGCAAGCATCAAGTAAGCCCAGGAAACACGAATTATACATGTTTTGACCCTCTATTTTGTTGTGTTGTTTTTGCGCCTTTTCCCTTTTTAGAATTATGCTTAAGCAACTATTTAAAAATATAATTAAGCCAATTATTGCTCGCTTAAATTCAAAGAATCTTAAAATAATTCTTTTTAATAAGAGCGCGACTTAGAATACGCAGTGTCGAATATCAATTTCGACTAGTTTTTTCCTTAAGCTAGGTATCGGCCCGGCAACCAGTTCGGCCTCAGTATTTGTGTGGACCACTCTGGTCCAAGGAATGTGTTGGTAGAATTGATAATCACGTGCAGGGCACTAGGCCTAATGCGGTTAGCGCATTTCCGCAGAGTATATCCTCTGCGCACACACAACTGAATAGGATAACTTTCACCCACTTGACGCAACTTGCATATCACGATATTGCGTGCCGTGCTACGCGTCCCGGGTAAACCGACAGAATGTAAGAGAACCCTACCAAAACTCGATCTGTCCGTGAATCGTGATGCGATTGGTCCCAAATAGCCAACTGCATGACTCCAAATAACCCTAGTTTCTCACTGCATTGACATCATGTTCCGCTATCTACTCGCGGGGGGGGCACAGTGCATTGCATGTTAATAGTCGGACTTGACGTCGCGCTAAGGGGCCCTGACCCTTAGTCGGAGAAAGCGAGTTGTCAATGGAAAGCGAGTTGTCCATGGAAAGCGAATTGTCCATGGGAAGCGAGTTGTCCATGGGAAGCGAGTTGTCCACCGAAAGCGAGTTGTCCGCGCTCGACAAATGTTTAAATAACTTGAATTTAATACGCCAAATATTAAATATTAAATAATGAAATTACTAATTAAGCTATTGCAAATAAAATGCACCTTTTGAAATTAAATAATAACATATAGTTGTGTTGGTATAATATTCACTTGTAGGTCACATGACTTTATGTCATGTGACAGAGCTAGTGCAAATCGGGTAGCCGAGGAAGTATATCCTACACTATAGTGTTGGATATCCTTCCTTCCAATCAATCATCTACCTACCAACGCAACTAGCATATCACGATTATTACGTGCCGTGCTATGCGTTATAGGTGGACCGACAAGTTGTAAAGTTATTAAGGTTATTATATGCTAATAATCGCGACTAATAATAAAAATCGCAATTTGCAATCGAGGAGAACAAGCCAAAACTAGCTTACATTGTATAACTTTAATAACTTTTTAGCCACTATATTTAATGAACAATTTTTAAGTTATGCAATTATATATCAAAGCTTTGCAAATATAATACACTTTTTGGGATTAAATAATAATGTGTTTATATAGAGATATTAAGATAATATTAAAACCGATTACACTTTTTGTAAAGATTATAATATTAAGTATATATAAATATATAAATATATAAATATAGTTTAAAATATTAATTTTTATATTTAAATAAAGAAGTTTTAAAATTTTAAGCCCTTTTAAACTTTGTTAAAAATAAAGCTTTATATTTAAAATATTATAAGTGTATTTGTAAATTTAGAGTTTCTATGGTTGTTTTTAAGAATAAAAAATTAATATATAATTAGTTTCTTAATATTATATTAAACTTTAATATAAAATATACTTTTAAAAAAAATTATATAAAAAATTATTTGTACTAATTCTAAGGCTTAATATATTACTTATTATAGCAATAAAGCTTTCAAATATTATATTATTAATTTTATAAAGCATTTAAAGGATTTGTTCAAGTTTTAAATTTTAACTTTATTTAACTTTTTTATAAACTTTTTTTTAAATAGGGTTTAAATATTAAATAATTAATTATATATATATTAATGCTATAAAAAACTTAAAATGTATAATATTATAAATTATATAATAAAGGTTAAATATTTTATTAAAAATATTATTAAAAATATCTTTAATGTTATCTATTCGGCTACTACTAGCGCTATGTCTCGGTTAAGATATTTCTACTAGCTTTAAACTTGAATAAATTATCACTATATTAACAAACTTAAACGCTCTTATAAGATTGCAATTAACCCTTTATAATATTAAAATACGAAGCTTAAATCCTACTTTTATAAAAGTTTGGCTAATTAATTAGCATTGGAAGAGTGAGACTTTTAATATTCTTTTGATTTAAGCGAGACGCAACACTAATAGCAGCTAAACAGATACTTTAATATTTATTAGTCTTAAATAACATTAAAAACACAGCTTATTTTTATTTATATAGTTTATAGTTATTTAATTAATTATTTAATTTTTAGTAAAGTAGAAGAAATCGTGTATTTAGGCGGACCGTGCATTTAAGCGGGAAATCGAGTAGCTGCAGTTTTTATCGTCCAGTTCTCCTTAAAGTGACACCCAATGAAAATTTTTCTCCGATTTGTGGTTTAATATACTTAGAAACAATTGCAACATCACTCCTCAACTTATCATCAAAAACATGAAGATTTTATGTCTGCACGGTGCGGGAGCAAACAACCAGGTCCGTTCCCTCTGCCCTTCAACTCGAAAGGAGAAAGGAGATCAAATTTGTACAGAATTGATTTTGCAAACCAGATATTTGAACTGCAAACTGGTATTTATTCTAGCCTTATACCTTTTACGCTACTGCAACATCTCAGCTAACCAGATTTCCTTTTAAATGTGCAGCCACCCTGCGAACTCTCCTAGATGACTTCACCTTCGAGTTCGTCGAAGGTACAGTCCCACATCTAGAAGGAAGCTGGTCTCGCCATTACCAGTTCTCTCCAAATGATGACAGCACACCACTCTACTCCTATTGCAAACTCCTAGACATTGAATCCTTGCTAGAAACCGAGTTAAGCCTCCTAGAACTCATCCTGGAAGAAGATCCTCCCTTCGACGGGGTCCTGGCCTACTCCTCCGGCGCGGCTCTAGCTGCCCAGGTATTCCTGCGATATGAGAAACAGCGACAAACGCAGCCCCGCCAGCTAGATTCCATGCCTTTGTTCAAGTTTGCAATCCTCTGCAACACCCTTACTCCAGGCAGAGTATTTGCCAT
>Ga0302221_10002128_pt1 | contig 12487 bp, 21 predicted proteins | sample II_Palsa_E2_1_FD_193517 | JGI IMG/M metagenome (GOLD analysis project Ga0302221, IMG submission 193517) | Peat permafrost microbial communities from Stordalen Mire near Abisko, Sweden - II_Palsa_E2_1 | ecosystem: Environmental > Terrestrial > Soil > Palsa > Peat permafrost | place: Sweden... | reverse complement strand
ATCATGCCGGTCCAAAAGATGTTCAACTTGTTTCTCATGAAAAAATGACAAGAGTAATGAACTTATCATCTTTATTTGATGACCGTTTATTTTTCACCAAGGTAGAACACAAGGTGCCAGTTAAAGAACTTTCCAAAACTTTTTGGGTAGATATTATTGAGGCTATGAAAGTGTTATCTACTGATGCTAGTGAAGTTCGTTGTGTATTTTGGTTTGATAAATGAAAGGTGATTATTATGTCTGATTTTAAAACTGAAGCTATCGAACCGTCTAAAACAGGAGAGGTGCGAAGGTGTATTCAATGTGCTTGGGAGACAAACTATATTATTAAAAAAGAAAACGGTGAATGCCCGCGCTGTCATGGGTGCGTTAAGTATATCATTATGGATGCTAAAGAAAACAAAACCTTGACAACGCGCGAAACATTACTCGCGCGCCTCAAAGAGCGCTACGAATTTCATCTTCGATGCGTTAAGGGAGGAGATGATAATTGGAGTCGTATTGCGGCGCTTGAATTGAAGCGCGTGATCGAAGAGGCTGAGGGCACTTATGATCATGCAACTGGTGCGAAGCTCGATTAATTATAAGGGAAATTATTATGTCCGATTATAGTTGTGATGGCTCTTTTATTAAAATGCCTACTAAGCAAGTTCCAGAATTGGCGCAACATGTTTATTTTGGTTGGGAAAAATACTTAACTGTAATCGAATTATAGAATGAAAATAAAACATGTCTCTCCGGGTGGTAGATCTTGGACGTTGATTGATATGAATATAAAAATTATTAAGTCATTTTCCGATCCTGAATATGCGCAACAAGTTGGTTGTATGAATTGGTATTGGGGATTAGGTGATGACGGCAACATTTACCGTCGCTTGCACGAACAAGATAATTGGAACTATATTGGTGATTTATATTTGCGAACGAATTTGAGAGATATGAAGCTAATCGTAAAAGAGTTTGGACACCTATTGGTGTGGTTATGAACATTATTAAGCAATTTGAAAGTAATGAATTTGCCATTAAAAAATCTGCCGGAAATATTAATTCTTTTTGGTTATGGGGATTAGGGGACGATGGAATCCTTTATGGTAAAGGACTTTTTGCTGGAAATTATTTAATGGGTGAGTGGTCTCCCTATTATTTAATGGGTGAGTGGGCTCCCTATGAGGTATTATCATTTGGCATCCCTCTAAGTGAGATGAAAAAGATTGTAAAAGAGTTTGGACATTTATTAGTTTGGTTGTGAGGTAATAATGAACGAGTATCAAGCATTAGAAGATATTTTTGAAATACAAAGTTCTCTTAAAGAATGGGCTCCATCTAGAATTAGTGATATCAATCATTCGTGGTCGTTAGCTGAAGCGATTACTTTTATTAAATTGTTATATGAGTTCATACGGCCATTAGGTTTTGGTGTAGCCCTAACCGGAGGTGTTCTGATGAAAAGCCAAAGTAAAAAAGATTTAGATTTAATCATTTATCCCTTGAAAAAGATATCGTCTGATTATATCAAATTGATAGAAAGCTTGCCTACATTTGGCCTTACATTCGTTCGTCTGCCAAATAACAATTTGGGATTTCAAGATGACGGTAAGAATGTCCAAATTTGGAAGTATAACAATAAACGTGTAGATTTATTCTTTTTGAGTTAATAATGACATTACTTAATCATCCTATTATAGACATCATTGTAAAGAATAGTCCGCATTTAGCGTGGATTGAAAATGGTCTTATATTTTTAACCAAACACGGATCATCGGCATATAATACTTATATTGAAGGGGTATCTGATGTAGATTACAAAGGGATTGCAATTCCACCATTAAAATACTTTTTGGGAACGATGCACAGGTTCGAACAAGCAGAATTAAAAAAACCAGATCCAGATACAGTAATCTATGATATTCGTAAGTTTTGTAATTTGGCAGCAGCCTCAAACCCCTCTATCATCGAAGTGTTATTCACTTTACCAGAGGATCATTTATATGTAAGTGATTTGGGACAAACATTAATTGATAACCGAGAAAAGTTTTTATCAAAACGAATAAGATTTTCATTCAGTGGTTATGCATATTCGCAACTTCACCGTTTACAATTACATAGAAACTATCTACTTAATCCACCAAAAGGATACCCCAATCGTTCCGACATGGGGCTACCAAATCAAACATTGATCCCACAAGATCAGATGATGGCAGCTGAGGCTGATATTCAAAAAGAATTGGATAAATTTAATTTTGATTTTTTGGAAGAAGTATCTGAGCCAGTCAAAATTGGAATCAGATCGGTTATGACGGAAATGTTAGCCCTACTTAAAATTACCACCGATGATCAGTGGCTATCAGCTGCCCGTCAAATTGGCTTATCCGACAATTTTATTGAGATTATGCAAAAGGAACGAGCATATAAAAACTTAAAATCTCAATATGATAAGTATCAAATTTGGAAAAAAACTCGTAATCCAATTAGGGCCGCTTTAGAAGAAAAGTTTCAGATGGACACTAAAAATGCTCTTCATTTAATACGCCTATTAAGAATGTGTAAAGAAGTTCTTTCAACTGGCAAAGTCATTGTCAAGCGACCTGATAGAGAAGAATTGTTATCTATTCGTAATGGTGAATGGACATACGATCATTTAATCGAAGAAGCTGAAAAATTGGATGCAGAATGTGAGGCGCTATATAAAACATCCGTATTACCCAAGACGCCTGATTTTGAATATCTGGATCGGTTGTGCATTGAATTAGTAGAGAAATCTTTATCGAGAGATAATAAATGAAAAATAATAATTATTGGTATTGCAGTATCGATATTGAGGCTAATGGGCCAATACCCGGAAAGTTTTCCATGCTTAGTCTAGGAGCGGCTGGCTTTACTCCAGAGGGCAAGATGCTCTCAACCTTTTCTGTCAATTTAAAAGTTTTACCAGGCGCCATAGAAAGTCCAGAAACTATGTCCTGGTGGGCTACCAATCAAGCCGCTTATGATGCTACCAGATTAAATACGGTAGATCCTAAATTGGCAATGGAACAATTTGTAAGCTGGGTAAATAAACAACCCGGTAAGCCCGTAGCAGTCTGCTATCCCGCCACTTTTGATTTTATGTTCATTTACTATTATATGATTAATTTTGATTTAATTTCGCCGTTCTCATTCTCAGCCCTTGATATCAAGAGCTATGCTTCGGCTATGTTAAAACTTCCATATAGAGAATCTACCAAGAGAAATATGCCTAAGCATTGGTTTTCTAATAATCCTCATACACATATTGCCGAAGAAGATGCAATTGAGCAAGGACAGCTTTTTATTAATATGCTAAAAGAAAACAATAAATAATATCATAATTTTTTTCCTTAACATCCTATGTTATATACATATGTATGATATCTAAAAGGAAATATGACAAATGCTCTTAATTTGGTGGAAATAAATCAAGAGACAACTCTTAACTTAATGAAATTTTCCATATCAATGGAAAGAAACTTTTTCATTTTTGGCCCGAAAGGTTCCGGGAAAACGGAAATTTCTATGCAAGCCATAAGAGAATGTGGGTTTAAGGTTAATTATATTAACTTATCTGTCGTAGAAAGATGCGACCTTATGGGAATGCCTTTAATAAATTCGTTATCAAAAACTGTTGATTATAAGCTTCCATCATATCTACCACCGTTAGAAGGCAAGCCAGATTCCGTTATATTATTTGATGAAGCAGATAAAGCTTCGCCAGATGTAATGGCTCCTCTATTGGAGATTTTACAATTTAGAAGCATTAACCATACGCCGTTAAATATAGTTTCTTGTATTCTAACTGGGAATTTACCAGAAGAAAAAGTTTATGCCAATCAAATTAGCTCAGCCTTACTAGACAGAACCTCTAAATATATTCTTAATTTTGATCTATCTCTATGGATTGATTGGGCAAAATCTAATAATGTTCATGATCTTATCTTGGGATTTTTACGATATCATCCGGAGTTTGCCACAGGTAGAATTGATGAATCAGTTTATGCCTCTCCCTCTCCTCGTGGTTGGACGCTTGCATCTCAAGCCCTTTTAAAATCAAAAGAAATTAATATGACCGATATAGAGTCGGTTACACAAATTATATCTGGTTATGTTGGCAATGAAGCAGGATTAAGATTTAGAATTTGGTATGAACACTACAAACAATTTATCCCTTATATTCAATCGTTAATTGAACAAGGGCAAATGTCTCTTAATTTCGATGAGTTAGTTCCAACGGAAAAAGTTGTTTTCGTTGTGGCTGCCTGTCATCATGCTAAATTAAAAATGTTAAGTGAAAAATCTAAAAATAAGTTCGTATATTTGGAACGCTTGTGTTTATTTTTTAATAATTATAAAATTGATTCCGAAGTTCAAATCATGGGACTTCATAATAGTTTTAATTTGGAACAAGTTGCAATGTATAAGTTGTATCAGTGCAAGCCTTTTTATGAATTATTTAGCAAGTTGAGCGATGGCGTGAGTTTTAAAAAGTGAAAATGGGGCTTGACATTTTAATTTATATGATTAAGCTAAGTGGGAGGAAAATATGAGCGATGTAATAAAAGTTGATGATAGTAATTTTGAAGTGGAAGTTTTGAATTCTAACCTGCCAGTGCTAGCCGATCTTGGTAGTTTGTGGTGTTCACCTTGCAAGAAGCAATTACCAATAGTAGAAAAGTTTGCTGCCGACAATATCGGCACTTATAAAGTAGTATCCATAGATATTGATGATGCACCATCAATCGTGTCAAAGTTTAGTATTAGGAGCGTTCCTACCTTAATGTTGTTTCAGAACGGCAAGTCTATTGGAACAAAAGTTGGACTGACTGTATTGGCAGAGATAAACAAATTTGTGAGTAGTAAAATTGAAAGTTAACAAGATGAAATGTCCTAAACGCCCACAACAGCCGATTGCTCCAAGCAAGCCTAATCCTCCTGCTAAATTAATACCTGCCACTACCAGTCTTGGGTCTATTAAATTAGATAAATATTCTGATTATTCATTAGAAAGTTTTGCTGAACTAATTAAATCTGAAACAAATGTTGATTTAAAAGATGTGCATTTTACATTCGAGGTAGAACAAACGCCAACATATTACGATGAAATAATTACTTATTTAAATATTGATGTATTTACCGCCCACGATATGGAAAATCCAAGATATGAAGAATTGTATAGATTATATGAACTTGGATTAATAGATTATAATAAAGAACTTACAAAGTTCGAAGAAGCAAATAAGAAATACAAAAAAGATATAAAGATTTTTAATCTTGAAAAGGACAAATATAGTCTTGAACATAGCAAACTACAAGTTGAAAGATTAGAAAAGAAGTTGAAAAAATGAGCAATGACCTTTCAGAATATATGACAATTCTTACCTTCGATGAAGATGAGATGTCAGCCAAATTCAATATGTTATCTTCCGCTATGATAAACAATAGTTGGGAATTAATTGATGTCCAAGTGCTTGAAAATGAATTTGAGAGATGTGTTCATTATTTTCGAGTATGCAAGAGATTTAGATCCATGGACAAATTGCTCGATGGTAAGTTGTCGCTCAGCGATGATGGATTTGAAATTGATGGACATAATTTTGAGACGCTGGATGAGATTGCGACTGTCATAAAAAACAAAGCTTTTGTTTAAAGAAATAGGAAGATAAAATGTCAAAATTAAAAATTGTTATGACCCGCGGCTGTCCGTCATCAGGAAAATCTACTTGGGCAAAATCTTGGGTTGCCCTAGACCCGTTAAATTGGGTTCGTATCAATAACGATGAAATTCGCTCTATGGCAAACGGAAGTGTATACGGATCCGATTATGAAAAACTGGTTCGCTCAACAAGAAACTTTCTTGTCAAAGAAGCATTGCATCACAATCTTAACATTGTTTTGGACAATGTAAATGCGAGTTCAAGTAATTGGAAAGACACAATTAAGATCGCACAAGAGGCAAATAAAGATATCGAAGTATCGGAGAAATTATTCTATTGTGAGTTAAACGAGTTATTGGAGCGAAATGCTACTCGCTCTGGTGTTGCAAGAGTTCCTGATAACGTAGTAGAAAAGTTTTTTAAAGAATTGGGCGGAAAAGGATTTGCGAATGCGGTTCCGAGGGTTGAGGTGTTTAGTAAGAGGGATAAGGCGGTAGATAAGTTCGTTGAGCCAATGATACAAGACGAAACAAAGCCTAAAAGTTTGATTTGTGACCTCGACGGCTCCCTCGCAACCATTGGTAATCGCTCACCTTTCGTAGCGAGTCAATGCGACCTTACAGACACTGCCAAGGAACATATTGCAGAGATAGTTAGATTGCATTACAACGCAGGTTATAAGGTGATTTTTTGTAGCGGTAGAATGGAATCTGACCGAGCACCTACGATGCGTTTTATTGAGAAGTGTTTGCCTAATATGCCGTATGTTTTGTTCCTCCGAAAAAATGAAGATTTTAGAAAAGATCATATTATTAAAGAAGAGATATTTAATGAGCATATCAAAGGTAAGTATTGGGTGACGCTAATAATTGATGATAGAGCCAGTGTGTGCCGTCAATGGCATTCTATGGGTCTTAATTTGGTGCGCGTTGGTGATCCTGACGCTAATTTTTAATACTGATTAAACCCATAATACTTAATTCTATTTATAGTGGGCAATCAGGTAAAATAGAAGCTGAGTTAAGAGTTCTTCAAACTATTGAAAGTTGGGATGGTAAAATTATATCCACCGATATTATTAATATACTTTTTTCTCACTTGAATGACAAAAAAGATGAATTTGATATAATAATATCAAATGATAAAACATCCTTACCTACAAAAAAATATAGCCCAGTAAATATAGATATAAATCTTTTAGAAAGTTTTTTAAAAGAAGGTTATGAAGAGTTGTATCTAAAATCTTTAAGATAATTTTCATAAAAAGAACAATTTTCCTAAACTCTAATACGAAACATAATTCTAAATTATTTTCATAATAAATCATTATATTTACTATCTCTTGTTATAAGTAATGTAGCGTTATAAGTGGGATCTATTTATACCACAAAGGAGCCCAAATGATTTTACTATTTTCAATAATTTCTTGTTTACTAACTATATTAGCTTTAATAGCTTTCTTTTTAAGTATTAGGAAGCATTACACTCAAATATTTACAGAGGCCTTTTTTCATTTTATAATAGAAGTTCGGTCTTCTTCAGATGAAGATCATATGAAAGCTATTCAATTTATAAATGAAATTTCAAGCGCAAATTGCGATCAATTTTCTGTTGAAAAATATTTAATTGACACACATCATCATCATAAAAATAATAGCAAATATTTTGCGAAATTATATAAAGATTTGCAACTTCATAAAATGAAGGTAATTATGCACTCCCTATTTTGATTCTGAATTACCATCAGCACAAGACTGGTGGTTTTCTTGGCAGGAGATCATAAAATGAAAAGAACTATCTTCCTAAAACTCGGTTACGAAACAGGTCCAGCTATCCGCGACAAAGTTCTCAAACAATTCCGCAAAGATATGATCAAGTTCCCTAATATCACGATCATTAAAGAGTTCGAGCCCAAAGCAGCCGTGAATATAGAGTTTGAAGACGAACAATATCAAGACGTATATGAATCTATGTGCAAATTGGATGTTGTTGAAATGATCGATCCTCACGTTTTAAAAGATGATCAAAAGAAAGAGAAATCAAAATGAATAAATATATCGTTGGCATTATTGGAGCGGGATTAATTGGAACTTCTATCGCTGGAAACATCGCTTGCACGAAACAAGAGCAGGCACAAGTAGTTGCTGATATTACGCCCGTTGGAGCTTGTGTTGCAAATATAATTGCTGCCACAACAGGGACAGAAGACCCGCTCGTAATTGCCTCAACCTGTTTGACGGCAGTCGAAGATGTCTATCAGGTCGTTTCAGAGATGCTTGCAAATACTACCTCAACCGTTGTTTCTACAGATGCTGGACTTGCTTTTAATATAGGCGATGCACAAAGAGCACATTTACTGCGCATTCAAGCTCGTGCATTCACACTCTTGCATCCAACCGCCCCAGTTGCTACTCCCGCTCCTGTTGTTCCAGTTGTCCCACAAGTCGGTAGATAACCCGACAAGTAGAAAGGCGTTTACCCATTCACGAGAGTTTTGTATACATAGGTAGGAGAAATTATTATGACCCTCGTGTTTGGCTTTATAATGCTGCTTTTTATCTATGTTGTGTTCAAATTATTCGTGGAAGGATTTTTATTTAAATTGATCTTATTTGTGGGTGGTTGGTTCGGCATTTACATAGCGCTGCTAAAATATGTTGATGGTGCCGACAAAGTAGCCGTTGTTATTGCTGGCACTGCTTTCAGTTGGGCAGTTGTTGTGCCAACCGTAATTTGTTTTCTATGTTTGTTGTGTTCAAGAACTTACGAATAAAGGTATAATTCCAATGCTACCAGTTCAGCAATTTTTAGAAACGCACACATTTGATCAGTTGTTTTTAGAACATGGAGTGGAAGTTTCGTTCTCAAAATCAGGTCATAAGTTTTCACTTAATTATTCAATGATCGATTCCAAAGATACGGATCAGCTATCTAACAAATGTCGTGGTCTTATCTTAGCTACGCTTGATGGGCGGTCGTTGAATGACCAGGCTATTTTAAAGAATGGTAGATTAAGTTTTAACGATGTTTGCCCGGGGCAGACGCTCGTGTTAGCCCGACCTATGGATAGATTTTTTAATTATGGTATGGGGGCTTGTGCCGAAATTGACTGGAGCGACAAGGCTCTGGCAATTTTAGAGAAATTAGATGGAAGCCTTTGTATCGTTTATTTTGATATTGTTTCCAATCAATACTGCGTTGCGACACGTAGCTGTCCAGAAGCAGATTTGTTAATGGACAATCAGTTATTTACATTTCGTGGTCTCTTCGAAAAAGCTCTTAAAGAAACTTGTAATATGAGTTTCGACAAATACACTAAATTGTTAGATAAGAGTTTAACATATAGTTTTGAGCTGTGCACGCCTTTGAATAGAGTTGTGTGTGATTATCCTAATTATAGCATCACGCTAATTGCGGCTCGTCAAATTAATAACGGAGAGTCTGGCGAAGAGTTAGATATACATCACGTTCTTTCTTTTGGCGTTCCCAAGGTTCAACAATACGCTTATTCCTCTATTAAAGATTTGGTTAGTTGGGTTCAGACTTTTAGTCCACTCGTTCAAGAGGGAATTGTAATTCGAGACAGTAAGTTCAATCGAGTTAAATTAAAAAGTTCCGCTTACGTAGCGATGCATCGACTGAATGATAGCCTCGGATCATCTCCAAGAAATTGTTTAGAATTGATCTTACTTGGACAAGATGACGACAGTTTGCCGTTTTTGCCCAAAGAAATTGCGGATAACCTACTTTCTATCAAAGAGAAATATCGAGTTTGGCTACATAAGCAAGAAACTTTATATCTCGAAGTTCTTAAAGAGGCTAATTCTATCTTGCCAAATGACAAAAAGACATTCGCCCTAACACTAAATAACTATAAAGAAGCATATCGTCCAGCCTTTTTCAATGTATTTTCTAATAAGGCTACATCAATCAAAAACTTTATTGAGTTATGTCGTAAAGAAGGAACTTGGTCAAGTAGTTTTTTGGATAACATATTAAGTTTAATTTGATATATAATAAGATGTGTTAATCAATAATGATTACTCTAATGACTTTTTACGATGGACATCACTTATTAACGATAATCCAATAAGTGATCCACGTGATATGGATAAATTGCAACAAGAAATTATAAGCGCGGGCAACTCTGCCTTCGCTTATTTTTTTGCCGTTGATTTTCAATATAAAACATATTTAATGCGGAAGGTCATTATTGACAATAAGAATGCCAAGTATGCCTTTGCTTTTTCTCGGAATGTGGAAAATGCAGATATCAAAGCATTGCAAGATGTTATTATTAAATCTAAAAATGCTAAATATGCTCATATGTTCATTAAGAATGTTAAAGGGGCAAACATTGCTAAGTTCAAAAACATTATATTAAAATCTGGTAAGCCTCGATATCTTTTTGAATTGGCAAAACATGTAGGTCAAAAAGATATTGATCTTATTCAAGATTTGATTATTCAGTCTGGTAATTGTTCTTATATTAGGATTTTTGCCACCAAAATTAAAACTGCCAACATAGCCAAATTAGAGCGGGCTATTTTGGATAGCAATAACATAAAAGAAATAAAGAAGTTCGCTAAAAATGTGAAAACGTCCAAAATGAAAAACTTTTTGTTGGTAGGATAATTTTGTATTTTAATATGTTCAAATTAAGATTACTATTTTATCCTCTGTTTTTAACCATTATTTTAATAATGGTGTTTGCCAATCTTGCCATACCTGTAATTCAAAAAACAACTTATTACACGTTGCCAGTTCATAAAACTCTGTATTTGGGTCATTCTATTTATGATAATGAAATGTATCACGTGATTGCGGCAGCAATCGAATGGAATGAAGCTACCAATGGACAAGTTGTTTTTGATATTAAAGTATTACCTCAGCAAGGAATTAAGCGATCAGAGGCGGTCATAGTTAATAATGTAACGCCTGATTTTCCAGAAGTAATTCTTTTGGACAATCTTAATGATTCCAATACGTTGGGATATTTTGACGATCATGATATTGATAATATCAATTTAGTGGATGAGAGAATTAATGAAGACGATTACGATGCGGTAATTATGCATGAGTTGGGACATTCGCTTGGGATGAATCATATAAAAAATGCCAAGGGTATGGGGACTTTGATGTATCCATCTATTGATTTGGGATCCGAACATATTACTAATACCGATCTTGTTTATTTTTGCAAATTATATAATTGTGATGCCACTAAATTTCACGGAGTTGATCAGAGAATTAAAATAATTGAAGACCCTTGACGCACCCTTTTTGATGTGCTATATTGATATGGATAATAGGACATTATTTATACGAGAAGTTTGTGAAATTCACAAGGTAGTTTTTTGTGAATTTGCTTAACCTGAACCAAGGACATATGCATGTGTTTACGTTTTCATCTTCATAGAAAAGTAGATCATTCGGGAGTAAGTGGAGTTTCAGACAATATTGCAGAGGGCGTTTTATTTCAAGATGGATCTGTTGTTATTCATTGGAATTCGAAACATTCAAGTACTAATATGTACGCTAATTTGACGGATCTTGAAAGAATTCATGGCCACAATGGCGATACTATTGTGGTTTTTGATGATCCACTTCCGCCCAGTGAGAGTGATAAAAAGAGCGAGTAAAAGAGCGTAAGGAAGAAATTAAATGGTTGAAAAAACAGTAGTCATAGGCGATATCCATGCGTGCCTAACAGAATTCAAAGAGTTATTAGAATTAGTAGATTATAAGTCGCCACATGTTAGGGTTATTTTGTTGGGCGACCTAATTGATCGCGGGCCAGCATCAGTTGAATGCGTGCAATTAGCTCGAACGCTTAATCTCCTTTGTGTGAAAGGAAATCACGAGAAAAAGTTATTAAAATGGTTTCATTCACAAAACACCAAAGTTAATGTTTATAGTGGCAAAGATTATTATTCCAGATTTACAGATGAAGACATAAATTATATTTCAAACATGTCTCCTTATATTAAGATTTCAGAATTAAATACCGTAATTGTTCACGCTGGATTGCGCCCTGGCATTTCCTTAGAAAATCAAAAGGAAGATGATCTATATTATATCAGATACATGGACAAAGATGATAAGTTCGTTAGTCTAAGAAAGATTAATAGTTTAGGCAGCAAGGTAGCTGCTGGTGCACATTTTTGGACAGAAGGTGGCCCCTTTAATTTTGACGTGGTATACGGGCATAATGTTTGGGAAACGCCTAGGATTGATACATTTTCAGATGGATCGCGATGCATTGGAATTGACACGGGGTGTGTATTTGGAGATGCGCTAACTGCTTATACCATCGAAACAAAGGAATTTACTCAAGTTAAAGCTAAGAAAGAATACTATAAATCGAATTTTAAAATAAGATAAACATATAAGAATCGAGGTCATTAAATAATGAAAGAAATTAAGAGAGATTTGTTTGACTGTATTTCGGATCACAAGGCTATTTGTATAACTACTAATGGCCAGTATGAAAAAGATAAAGCGTGTATGTGGGGTGGATGTGCGAAGGTATGTGCCGATCGTTGGCCGCAAACTTCTACCAGACTTGCTACTTGCCTTAAAAACTTCGGCACTAACGTTCCATTCATTCTAGGGATGTTGGATAAGGATCTAAAGTATATGGAACCCAACCTTAAACTAATTAAGGCTGACAAATATAAATGTCTGATATTTAGTTTTCCTACCATTGACGATTTAATGGACGGAGCAAAAATTGAATTAATAAAACGGTCTGCCGAGGCAATGAGAGCTTTCGCAGATCGTTTTCAATTAATGAATATAGCTTCTGGAAGATTTGGCAG
>Ga0302221_10002127_pt1 | contig 12497 bp, 14 predicted proteins | sample II_Palsa_E2_1_FD_193517 | JGI IMG/M metagenome (GOLD analysis project Ga0302221, IMG submission 193517) | Peat permafrost microbial communities from Stordalen Mire near Abisko, Sweden - II_Palsa_E2_1 | ecosystem: Environmental > Terrestrial > Soil > Palsa > Peat permafrost | place: Sweden... | reverse complement strand
CACCTGCCTCGTATGCCAGAGCGGGGTCGGTGAACGATGCGTGGTGCTCATGCCCATCTTCAAACTTGGCATGGACTTGGTGCTCCCCGCGTTCGTGGTCGTGTGAGTACTCAACCTGCGAAGCAGTTCCATGGTGTTGTACAGTCTCGCTAGGGGTTTTTGTTTCCTCGTGTGCAAATCCCGGCTCGTGGCCCTTAGCGTCGGTACCTTCTAGATTAGCGTTGTCTCCACCGTGATTCATGGACGTGGCAGAGTAAGAGGGCTGGCCGGGAGCTTCGTAATCGGAATCCTCTTTAGGCATCCCGCCGCCATCTTTGGAGGCATGCTCCATATCCTTGCGCTTACCTACGTAAGCTGAGCCGTATTTTTTTCCGTCTTTAGTCGTGTAGGACATTACTTTACTCCGTCGAGCAGATGTGAGTACTCGTCTGGTTCTGGCTCCGCTTGCTGTTGTGGCATACCAAGGTGTCTAGCTGCCGCATGCGCTGACTTTGCATCTTTGTGAATGGACTGGTGCATGTGACCGTCTGCATGTTGACTGGCTACAGCGTGTCGTCCTGTGTCCTTGTCGTGGGTTACTACGATCTTTGATGCACTGCCATGTTGCATGGCCGCATCTTTAACGTCGTCTGGAACTGTGTCTTCGCCTGTGGACTCGCCCTCTTCGTCTGTGCGCGACTTTTCTGGGTCTGCATCAACATCAGGGCTTCCTTCGTCCAAGTCCATTGCCTTGGGCTCAGCAACATCGGGAACACCTTTGCTTGCTTCCTTGTTAGAAAACTTGGCTTCCCCAGAGTTCATTGTGCGTGGCATTTCTTTGTCTTCACTCGGGGTCTCAGGGCTTGCTTTCTTGTCACCGTCGCCCATTTTATCTGCGCCGGGATCATGTGCTTCACTGTGTCTGTTGGCTGCGAACTTGGAGCCAAATGGCTTTCCGTACTTTGATTTGAACATTGTTAATCTCCTTTAGCAATTACCGCATTTACAACTGATGATTTTCTTCATGCGGTCAAGTAACGCCGCGTCTGTTTTCTCTACCCAGTCCTTACTTTCGCAAGGCGCACACGGTGTCCATCCAGCGCGTTGAGAAAGTGTTTCCTTAGCGCTATACATACAGATGATCTTCCAACCATTCTCAGCCCTACACACTGATATGTGCGAGAGTTCTCCGGGGCATTTCTTTTCCTCTTCAGCCATGCTACACCTTAGCGGCTTCTGCCGCTTCCTTTTCTGCTTCCATTGCTAATTCTTTTTCATGGTCTCGCACAACCTGCTGCCAACGGCTAATGGGCAAAGGTTCTTCAAATCCAGCAAAACTGGGTTTCTTAGCCGAGGTTCTACTGGGATCAATACCCACACGCTGCTGTATAGCAATTTCAAAGATTGCCAGTTTACCTTGCAACATTGCTTTCTCATTGCGGAGATCAGCTACGATGCTTTGGTACTCTTGTATGCGTGCTTCGAAGTCCTGTCGTACGCGAAGGAGATCGTCTTCAAGTTGGGAGACTAGTGCAGAGTAGAACAGGTCGTCCCATGCTTGTCTGAGTTTTTCTGTGAATCTCATTGCTGTACCTTTCCCATCCATACTGGTTGCTCTGGTGGATTAAAGCAGTAACCTTTGCTCTTCTCCTCTGCGTCTTTCTTCATTTTGAAGAAGTGTGCGGCTATGGGATCTACCTTTACCAGTTCTAGGAATCTGTCTCGATTTACTTCTTCCTCAGGCTGCTTTTTAGCAGATAGTTGTCCGAAGAGCCCATAAGAGAAACCATCGTAGATGTCGTCGCCTTTTGCATCGACCTTCAAAACATCATCAATGTTCTTGGGATCACGCATTAAAGATGGGATAGCCAGTATGAGTTCTCGGCATGTGTCGAGGATTACCAGTGTTCCATTCTTGAACTCGTTGTACATCAGCGAGGCTCTTGCTATGCGGTCCCGCGTTGCAGGTGTTACGCCGGGCAGTCCGTACTTCTTCAATTCCCTAGAGTAGTCATCTGCTGGACTGTGACGTTCCATCTGTCGTGCGAACTTTTCGTGTGAGAAGTAGTGATAGCGTATCTTCACATCTTTTCCGTTAGGCAGTCGTGCTCTATTTGCCAAAATGGATGCCAGTTCTTTGTAGGACTTTCCACCTGTGGTCACAATCTCTGCGAAGCAAACTGTTTTGAGTCTGTAGTCGGCTCCAGAGGAAGACCATCTTACAAGTGCTTTGGTGAACAGGTAAATGGCGTTAGCGTGAAGCATGCCCCAGTCCTGTCCTGCCCATACAGGTTGGTGTTCCTGCCAAATTATGGATTCGGGGTCCTCGCGCAGATTCACTACGTGATAACTTTCATCGAAGCAATCAAAGTACTGACCTTCAACTGTTCCGTCCAATCCAAGCAGCATCTTGTCGCGCTTGGCTTTTGGCATGCTGTTCAATCGTGTAATGATGCCGGGATCGCGCTTCAGTAATTCAGCATTGTCCATTACCGTAGAGCGCTGATAAGCGTAGTTTTTGGGGTCGTAAATTTTCTTCCACTCGCCGGACTCAGGTATCCACCATGTACCGTCTACATCATCTCGTCGCGCTTCCTCGGTCTTCCCCCAAGGTTCTTTTTGCACGAACAACGTACGGTAGTACTCATAGAACGGACCCAGAGGGTTGCTACATCCAACGATCGCTGGTATGGGAAGGTTTCCCGCTTCATCCCGTTCGCATGCTGCGTTAACAATGTTTCGAGAGTACAGCATCATCCATGCATCAGGTGAGAACTGTCCGCATTCGTCCACCAGAATTGCTGGGAACGCCTGACCTAAGTACTGCTCGATGTCTCGATCTTTGTTGTTCTGGCAGTTATGAACGAGTATACCGTTGGCAAAGAACTCGTGCTCTTCTTCTACTTGTAAATCATACACTGGCACAGAGTACGAGGTCTGCTCTGAAGGCATTTCCACAGTTAACGTCACAAAATCTTTTCTTTGATGTTCTGGCGACAATTGTTTTGTAACATTCCCAACAACGCTTTGTCCACGGCTGCCTGAGTAGTGGCCTTCCAATTCTCCCAATCCCAAAAGGGGCGTGGTGAATTCTGTGCTCTCTAACTGGAAGCAGTTCGTAGTTGCTTCCGTCAAGAGGGTTGTTAAGAGGGTCTTCATCCTTGTGATGAACTTCGAAGTTTTTTGGTATAACTCCATTGACGCTTTCATAAATAGCGACATGGAGGTACGTTTTGATTCCGCTTCTCCAACCCTTGTAGTAAACTCGGTCGGACCTTCGGCTGGAATCTGGGTACCTATAGTAGATAACGCCTTCAAATACGACGGTCTGTGACACAGCAGGTTTACTGTTTTTTCTGAATCCTTTTGGCATGTAATCTCCTCGGGGGATTTCCATTCCTCATTGACCAATACTTTGTGCTCTTTGGTCAAACTTAATGGACCTAATTGAGTGACCGCTTTACTGCCAGTCGTCCCTGACCACAGTATGCGCTTAAAGCCTTTACGAGTCAATGCTAAGTCTTCCGTAGTCACTTCTTCAATAGGCACCAAACCACGCTGCGTTGTTACTAGAGTTCCCGCAGCAAGGCAGTGGCCAAAGACAATCTTGGAACCGTTGGTTAATGTGGCGACATGCTTGGTAGAGTCATAGTCGTAAAGTTCCGCAGGTAGGAATGCCTTTAGATCACTGATGGCACCACTATCTAATTCCTTGAATGTTCGTCGCAGCACCAGCAGGTTGCAGTTTTTGTACTGCAAGCAGTAATTCTGAATGAAGTACATGAGCCAGCCGCACGTTTTGCCTGAACGGATGCCGCCTACACTCAAACACTGCCCGGCTACCGTCTGTACGTACACTTTACCGTTACGCACGACATTTCTCAGCAACTCCGTCTGCTTTGGTTGGAAGGTAAAAATCTTGGAAAAGTTAAGTGTGCCATCGGCACTGAGATAATCAGGCCGTGCTTTTTCTTCAATTGATTGCTTTCGTGGCATCTGCGTACTTTCTGAGTTTAAGAATTTGTATGTACGTTCAACACGTCAGCAAAACTTGGCTGCTTCTTTTCTTCTTTGCGCTCTTCCATTACCTCTTTGTGCATCAGGTCGGGCGGCTGAACGATTACTATGCGTACACCATCGTGCTTCAGTGCTTCTTTCTCATCGTCTGAGAGCGAAGGTTTACCGTAGGCACGCAACCAAATTGCTTCGAAGGCTTTTACCGCTGCCATCCAGCCCTTGGGATCACATTGACATGTGCCGTTGGCGATAGATATCTGAAAGTCAAATATCTCCATCAACTTTTGCTGGTCGCCGCCTGTGATGTTTTGTTCAAGGCGTTTTCTGAGTTTTCTTACCATCTCGTGTGCGGACGGTAGGGGCTTCACCTTCTTAACGAAGTGTCCCTTAGCATTCTTCAGGGATTCTCTGAAGGTGCCATCTACGTTCCTGACAACGAGAGATGTTACCCCCGGTGGAAGATTTGTTGTAACTTCCACCGTGGGCTTTGAGTCTTTTTCCGAATCGGCCACAGTGGCCTCCGTTACGCTTTCTTTTCGATTAACTGGAACTCACGCTTCACACCGTCAAATAGGTACTCGGCCTTACTGATTCCGTACTTGGTGAGCAAGCCTTCAACGTACGACTTGTACTCTGCAGCTTTGCCCTCGGTGATCTTGGTGAGTCGCTGAATTTCTTGGGTGGCCTTCAGATATTCCAGTTCGCAGTCGGACAGGAACAGTTTCTCTTCGCTGGCAATGGCGACCGTAGCCTTCTTGGCTTCGGGTGCAACATACGCCTTGACTTCCTCTGCAACCTTCACAACTTCGGCCTTAACTTCATCTACAAACTTTACTGCTCCACCTTCGATTGTTTCTGACATGTGAATCTCCTGAGTGATTTTATTTTGGTGCCTTTGTAACAAAAGTCTTGCTCATCGTCGTCGTATTCGAGCATGTTAGGTACGTGGTATGAGTCGCACAAAACAGAAATGAAATCGAACACTGGGTTGAGCATTGTAGTTCTCCGTGCCCACCACGCCATCGGCGTTTTCGGGACGCAGAAAAGCCCCGCTCAATTAAGAGCGAGGCTTTGGTTGTTTCTATAAATGTCCGTCTGACAGCCACCCCGATTGGGTGGGCTTACAATCTCTACGGGGACGGTGACTCCGCATATGCACATCTGACACCTTCACCCACCACACTATTGTCGGGTGCATCGGTGCTTTGTACGGGGAATCAACGTGTGGCGTTCTACCTCATACTCTTTTGGCGTGATGGCATCGCCAGTGTTGCCGGAAGCGTCCTCCCGACCTCATCGCCAGTCGCGGCAGAGCCATTCAAGGGGAAAGGCCCCCACGCTGCGAATCTCTTACTAAAACTTAGGGGACTTAGGTGGGAGTCTTCCGACGTGCCCACCCTGTCCGTGTTGCAGCTTCAAACTTGGCCTTACGCTCTAAGGCTGCCAAATGTTCTGTCAGTGCAAACTTTGTGTTGTCTAGGTGGTGTGCCTAGTATCCGCTGTCAAAGCGGGATTTCGATGGGCGATGGCTTGTTGCGCCAACATTGTTAGAGGCGCGGGCCGCAGCGGCCCCCGCTCCTTTTTATGCTCAGCCTAGCCGTCTGCAACCTGAAAGGAGGTACAGGGAGACGGCTAGGCGTACGCTGGTCGGCGTTGCACCGACAGGAGAGATGTCTTGTTGAGGGGAAGACATGACTTCCCCTGATGTAATCAGGATAACACCCTAGTCGGCGTTTGTCAAGGAAAATCTTATAAGTCCTTTGTTTCGGACCCACCTAAAGATTTCTCTTGACTTCTGGGAAATCTGTGATATTCTAAAACCGTCCCCTCGGGGATATATGCACTATATGGGGTATCCTAGTAGAATCAACGACTTAGGTACAATCATATTGAATACAAAGGACTTACAGCTTGTATATTAGAATGAGGGAGTTACGGGTAAACCTATGAAAAGACAAGAGAAACGCATGGAGTTGAGCCGTAAACGCCAAGCTCTAGGACCTAGTATAGTGGTCTGGGAACAGAAAGTAAAGGACTTAAAGCCACATCCAGAGAGATACGACGAACTGGTATTCGCTCTCAGCCAGTTGCAGACCTTGAAAGATGCCATGCATCGACTGAACGCCGGGGAGCATAAGCAGCGGACTTGGGCCAGAGGACGACTACTGTAGAACTATCTGGGGGGAACTTCCCCCCACATCAAGTTATTTCATAGAACTTGCTCGTGGTACAATCAAACATATGGCAGAGAACACCCAGCAGTTGCGCCCTCTCGTGTTCAGCGAGTTGAAGCCGCCCATGGATATTACTTTGGTGCGAGATGGCGTAGGCCTACAGAAACTGGCCGACTACCTAGAACGCAAAGCGAATGAGCCTAGCCCTGCCGTAGGACTTGATACCGAGACTACTGTAGTTGATGACTTCTGGTTCAGACGTGTGCGCACAATTCAAGTAGGCGACCGTGATAAACAATTTGTAATCGACCTGCTGGAATACATAGTGAACACAAAGCACTGCTCATATGAAGAGGCAGAAAAAATACTCAACGAGTCCCAAGGACAATATGGCGCAACCAACGGTGACATCTATGCACCCATCATGGACCTGCTGCGTCCTGTCCTCTGCACCAACAAGTTTCTCAAGGTCGGTCAAGGCCTAGCGTTCGAGTACTCTGTGTTCAAGTGGAACTTTGGCATGGGGATTTGGCATCTGTACAGTACAGACATAACAGAACGTGTTATACAGGCTGGAACAATTCCGCTGAAGAAGATGACCATGTTCAGCATGGCGGCAATTGCTGCACGGCATTTCAACATTCTGATCGACAAGACATCGCAGAAAACATTCGACCTGATAACACCACTGACGCAGGAGCAGATTGAGTACGCTGCATTTGATGTGCGGTTTCCGTTCCCCATGCGCCAAGCGCAGATGAACATCATGACCGCAGACCAACTTTTAGCGACAGCGCAAATAGAGAACGACGCTATTTGCACCTACACCGACATGCATCTGACAGGGCAGAACCTTGACGATGAACGTTGGATTAAGCGTGTCGAGGCAACGGTACTGCGCCGAGCAGATGAATTGAAAACTTTGGACGAAGGTTTCTTGCCTATCTGCGGACACAAGGACAAGCAGATAGATGAAGTCGAGATCGCCAAGCGTCTCAAGCACTGGAAGGAAGACTTTGAAGTTGCTACGCCAGTCGAGATGGAACTGGCCACAGCCAAGCGTTTAGAGAAAGATAAAACCAAGAAAGAAGCACTTGGGGTTTTGTTGAAGGCAGAAGAGCGGAAGCGTGCAGATAAAAAAGCAGCAGCACGCACGGCGTACAGTGAACTCAGCACGAAGCGAACCTCTGCACTGAAGATCATTGAGAAGTGTGAAGGACAATCCTTCATCAACTACGGATCACGCACGCAGTTACTTGCAGCGTTACAAAAAGTACCGGGGTTGAGAAACATTAAAGACACAACCGACGACACATTGCTGCGGTTCAACGATAAACCGTTGATCAAAGCGTTGAGACAATACAACAAGGGAAAGAAGGGAACTGGCACCTATGGAATGCAATGGACCCAGCGATGGATTACCAAACCTCTTTCCGAAGAAGGATGGAGACACCCCGAGGACGGACGGCTTCACTGTATTTTTAGTCAGTTGGAAGCTGAAACTGGACGCTCCTCTTCCTCTAAGCCTAACGCCCAGAACTTGCCACTCGACGACGAAGTTAGGGCGTGCTTCATCTGCGATCCACCGAATCCGAAAGTACGCGTCTCGTGCTGCTGCGATGCTGACACAAAGTTAGTCGGCGCACTGTACGTATGCGAAAAGTGTGGTAAAGTCTGCACAACCAAAGATGAAGAGTACTGCATCGTCACCTGCGATATGTCAGGTGCCGAGTTGCGTATCATTGCAGAACTAGCAAACGCCAAGTCTTGGATCACGGCGTTCGCCAAGGGTCAAGATGTTCACTCTGTATCCACAGAGATACTGGAGCCACAGAAGTGGCCAGCCCTAGCCCTGCCTACGTGTGAATACTACGCACTGCATACGGCAGAGACGGTAGCCAAGAATCCCCTAGGAACTGTAGGGGAGATGCGCAAGGAGAAGTGTAAGTGCCCGGCGCACGCTGAACTACGTCAGAAAACCAAGTCTATCAACTTCCTGTTGTGTTACGGTGGTGGACCTGATGCTCTGGCCGACGAACTAGGAATAACAGTAGACGCAGCCAAGGAACTGATGCGCCTACACGAGGCGGCTTTCCCTGATGTTTGGGGATACCTGAAGCGTTCTGGCGACTTGGCGCAAGCCGACAAGCAAGCACGTGACATGTACGGTCGCCGCCGTTCGTTCCCGAAGCCTACGTGGGAAATGGCCAAGGAATGGTACGAGAGTGAGAATGCAGATAAACTGGAACTGGATGACGATGTACAAGAGAAAAATATCTTTGACTTCAAGGCCACAAATCTTCGTGAGCCCACCAAGGAAGAAAAAGAAAAACTCACACATCGCTCAGCTAACCCCGGCGAAATTAAGCACGGCTTCCGTGCGCTCATGGGCTCCATTGGACGGCGTGGTAAGAACCACTGCATCCAAGGAACCAATGCCTCGATTATCAAGCGTGCGATGGGCTGTGGCTTCGACAAAAACGGGAAGCCATACCTGTGGCACACATTGCCCCAGTATGGTGCCAAGATTCAGAACATGGTGCATGATGAATTGGTCGTGCATTGTCCCAAGCGTTACGGTGAGCAGGTTGCTCAACTCGTAGGCGATGCGTTCAAGCGTGCCGCTGCCGAGGTCATGAAACAGGTGGTGATGGAATTCGATTATCACATTTCCAATAGGTGGATGAAATGATGCCCTATCTTACATGTCCGTTTTGCCCTGCTCAGGCGTTTCTTGTTAGAGACGCCGAGCATTCCGACATACCACCGCTGGAGAAGTATCGTTGCCCAGCGCAACATGTATTTTACGCAGAAAAAGAAAGTAAGGTGGAAGTTGACCGAGAAAGATGAGATGGGCCCCTTCGCGGCCACGATCATGAAGCAGAAGTATGCCCATGATCTGCCTAGCGGAGAAAAAGAAACATGGCACGGGATTTCAAAGCGTGTCGTAACAAATGTGTTCAAGTCAGTGGATGCGCCGAAGAGTTTAGTAGAGCAGACGCTTGAATACATGGAGCAACGCAAGTTCATACCGGGGGGACGCTATCTGTACGCTACGGGTCGCCCCTACCACCAAGTTAACAACTGTCTGCTGATGAGAGCAGAGGACAGCCGAGAGGGCTGGGCCGACCACCTACAGAAGTGCGCCATGGGTCTCATGACTGGCGCAGGTATCGGCACAGATTACTCCGAGATCCGCTCTGAGGGAAAACCAATCCGCAAAACGGGCGGTATCGCTACAGGGCCTATCGCCCTGATGCAAATTGTGAATGAGTGCGGACGTGGTGTAATGCAAGGCGGAAGCCGACGCTCTGCGCTCTGGGCCGGGTTACGTTGGGATCACCCTGACATTATGAAGTTCATAGTCCTGAAGAACTGGATCAAAGAAGTACGGGACATGAAAGCTAAGGATTTCAATTTCCCTGCCATGATGGACATGACCAACATTAGCGTGCTGCTCAATGATGAGTTTTTTGAAGCGTATGCCGATGAGAAGAACCCAAAGAACAGCCACGCGCATATCGTGTACTGGGCCGTTGTTGAGCGTTCACTGAAAACTGGTGAGCCGGGATTCTCCATCGACACCGGGAAGAATTCCAAAGAGACACTTCGCAACGCTCCTGTGTCTGCAGATACGTATGTACTAACGGTAGATGGTTATCAGCCAGTAAGAGATATTATTGGAGAACCCACTACTATTTGGACAGGACATAATTGGGCACCTGACGTAGTGTTCACCCAAACTGGGTGGAACACACCTGTGGTTAAAGTTAACCTCACAGGAGGCAGGAGTATTATATGTGACCCTATGCATGAGTTTGTACTGGCCGACGGGGGACGTTTACACGCTAAGAATTTGAGCAAGGGAGATTCTCTTTTTGTGTCTATGAACAACACGCCTTTACCCCATGGCGGTGGACAAGAAGGCTACGCTTTGGGTTATATATATGGCGACGGAAGCTTCCACAAAAAGTACCCACGGGCAGAAGCTACTCTTTGCACTGAAGAGTCTAAAAAGTGCTTGCAAGGTTTTCCTGAGGAATTGCTGACCTCTATTAACCCTTGCGATGGCAGAGGGTTCATTAGGCTTTACACTCATAACAACGCTTTGTTTTCTAATAGAGACAAATCAGTATTTCCACACGATGTGTTTTCATGGAAAACTAACAAACAAGTTCAGTTCTTGGCAGGACTATTCGATGCTGACGGTAATTACTTTGAGGAGCAAAACAAAGTAAGGGTGTCTTCTAAGCACAAACCATTTTTGGTAGGCGTAAGAAGGCTGCTTGAGCAGATAGGAATATTGTCAGGCATATCCACCGCAGGAATATCTACTTACGGAAAAAGCCAAGGTTACTCCCTCACGGTGCAAACTGAGTATGTAAATAGGTTCGCCAACATGGTTCCAACTTTGCGTCTTAATATTAAACAGTGCTCTTCTTACCGTAAAGCACAAATTAAAGTGGTGAGTGTGCAGGATGAAGGTTTGGAAGATGTATTCTGTTGTGACGTAAACCTTCCTGAACACTCTTTCATGGCAGAAGGTGTCATTGTTTCAAACTGCACCGAAGTCACAAGCCACGACGACTCCGATGTCTGCAATCTGGGTTCAGTGAACTTCGCACGCATCGAGAGCCTTGAAGAATTGAAAGGCGTTATTGAGTGCAGCACAGCATTCCTGCTGGCTGGCACCTCGTACAGTGATGTTCCATATGCCAAGGTGGACACCATCAGGACCAAGAACAGGCGACTGGGCCTAGGCCTTATGGGGATCCATGAATGGCTTCTGCTGCACGGCAAGAGATATGGCGCAGACGAGGACTTGGACAAACTCCTAGAGGTCTATGCGACGAGCCAGAAGTATGCCAATGCATGGGCCAACAAATGGGACCTGAGCAAGCCTGTGAAGACCCGAGCGGTTGCACCTACAGGAACTATCGGTATAGTGGGCGAGACAACGACTGGTGTGGAACCTATCTTCTGTGCGGCCTACAAACGCCGTTACCTGAAGGGCGGCACGTGGAACTTCCAGTATGTCATTGACCCAACGGCCAAGCGTCTCATTGAGACCACAGGCATCAACCCAGATTTAGTTGAGGATGCCTATGTACTGTCGGAAGACATCGAGCGGCGTTTAGCATTTCAAGCGCACCTGCAAACCTATGTCGATCACGGCATCTCCAGTACGATTAACCTGCCGCAATGGGGCAGCGAACACAATAACGCCGACACTGTGCAGAAGATTGGGAAAATAATCCTAAAGTATCTGCCGCAATTGCGCGGCCTTACCACGTATCCAGATGGAGCACGCAACGGGCAGCCCTTGACACCTGTCAAGTACACCACGGCAAGCAAGCACGTGGGCGAGGTGTTCGTTGAAGCCGCTGATATCTGCGACATAACCCGAGGGGGCAACTGTGGATCATAAATTTGACAACAAGGGAAATTTTTTGAAAGATTATACTGTGCAACTATTCAAGGTTCCGCACACAGATAATCTGAATGGCTTTGCAAGGCGGTGCCATGAAGCCAACAAAAGGTGGTGGCATGATCTGGAAACTGGAGCACGCCTCGACCGTAACAAAGGGGAGTTGCTGATGCTCATTGTTTCGGAAATTGCTGAGGCTATGGAAGGTGAACGTAAGGACATCATGGATGATCATCTGCCTCACCGTAAGATGGCTGAGGTTGAACTGGCCGATGCCTTGATTCGTATCTTCGACTATGCCGGGGCCTACAACTATGACCTTTCTGGTGCCTTCGAAGAGAAGATGCAGTACAACGCAGAGCGCAAGGACCATACCAAGGAAGCCCGACTCGCTGAGGGAGGGAAAAAATTTTGATTACTAAAACAGAACACAGCATAAACATCTCATTTCCTGCTAACGAAATTAAATTTGCCTTTGAAGAGGGCGATGAGAACAATCCATGGGACCATGAAGTGGACGACTTCAGGCGCAATTGGAAAGTTACTAACAAAAAACTGTGGGCAAGGAATGTGTTTGCTGCCTTGCGGCACTTGCTTCTAGACGAGGAAGAGGACGGCAGTTCTAAGCTGACTAAACTTATGGACGAAGCCTTCACCCGTGCTATAGAAGACGGAAGCAACGCTGTAGAGGAAGACGGCAGGACACATAAAGAACTTTCAGAAGATGGCGTGTGAGTATGAAGACAGCATACACCGACGGCGCGTGCCGGGGAGGAAACCCCGGCATATGCAGTTGTGGCTGGATTTTGTACCTTGGCGATCCCCCGGTTACATTTAGCAAAGGTTACTACCTAGGCCCAGAACTGCACAGCAATAATTTTGCGGAATTTTCTGGGTTG
>Ga0302221_10002124_pt1 | contig 12513 bp, 1 predicted proteins | sample II_Palsa_E2_1_FD_193517 | JGI IMG/M metagenome (GOLD analysis project Ga0302221, IMG submission 193517) | Peat permafrost microbial communities from Stordalen Mire near Abisko, Sweden - II_Palsa_E2_1 | ecosystem: Environmental > Terrestrial > Soil > Palsa > Peat permafrost | place: Sweden... | reverse complement strand
TGTTTAGCGCAAAATCTTGTAAGGGCTTGCTATTTAATAATCGAGCTTATAGCTAAGCCTTTATATATGCTAGTTTTTAGTTAATACTTATACTTTTATTAGGAAAAAAAACTTATAAAGGATTTTTCGCTTAGTTGCATAGTCTAACTACACTTGTATAGTGCTATTAGCAGCTGCTTAGCAGTTAATCGGCAAGTGGGGCAATTAATTACTTGGCAATTATACTTATTAAAAAAATAGAAAATGTTAAAGGCTAGGTTTAAAGGCTAGTTTAAAAGGCTGATTTAGGAGAATAGTTTAAGAGGCCAGTTTAAGAGAACAGTTTAGAAGGACAGTTTAAGAGGCTAGTTTAAGAGGATAGTTTAAGAGGCTAGTTTAAGAGGACAATTTAAAAGGATAGTTTAAGAGGCTAGTTTAAAGGATAGTTTAAGAGGACAGTTTAAGAGGCCAGTTTAGGAGAACAGTTTAGGAAGCTAGTTTTAGAGGACAATTTAGGAGGATAGTTTAAGAGGCTAGTTTAAGAGGATAGTTTAAGAGGCTAGTTTTAAAGAATAGTTTAAGAGAATAGTTTAAGAGGCCAGTTTAAGAGGATAGCTTAAAAGGCTAGTTTAGAGGCCAGTTTAAGAGGCCAGTTTTAGAGAATAGTTTAGAAGGATAGTTTAAGAGGCTAGTTTTAGAGGATAATTTTAAAGAGTAGTTTTAAAGGCCTAAGAAGTAAACCCTCTAGTCTTGCAAGTGTGACCTAAATTAGGGCTTAAGAAATAAGATATAGAATAAGCCCGATAATTGGGCTATATAGTATATAATATAGAAATGGGCTAATAGTTGTGCTATAAATAGCACAAGTAAAAGGTGGCGCTTTTCTTATTACTTTGTATTGTTTATATTATAATAGCTACTTACTCTTCCTTCTTAGCGAAATTAAAGCTTAGCCACTTATATAAACTTTTACTTTGTTTTAAAGGAAATAAATACTAATGGCCCTAAAAATAGAGGTTTAGTAAAAGGGTAGCAAAGGGGGTAAAAAGGGAATTTTAAGCTTTTAGTTAATTAAAAACCCTTTATACATTATTGACTTTTGACTAAAGACTAATAATTTGCAACAAAAATCTAAGATTTTTAAAGTTATTTTACTACTTTATATGCTATCTTTAAAACCTTTATTGATAACATTACACTAATATTTGTTATCTTAATAACAAAGTAAAGGGCTTTAAAAGTATATATAAGTAGCTAACTATTACTTTGTATTATTTATATTATAGTGGCTATTTACCCTTCTTTATTAGTGAAATTAAAGCTTTTTTATCCCTTTGTCTAATAAGACATGTCTTGCGCTAAGCATTATTGCTAAAATCATTAAGCAAGTATATATTACTTAGTAGTAATACTTAGCATAAGACATGTCTTATTAAATAAAGGGATAATTTAATTTTTTCCTCTTTTTCTCCTTTTTTCCTCTTTATCTAACATCTCTTTATCTAATATCTCTTTATCTAATATATTTTTACTTAACTTCATCTTATTAAACTTTTAAATAGCTACTATATTAACATTGTCTTTTTATATTTTGTTAAAGCATTTTAGAGAGTAGCTTAAGTTTTAAGGCTACTTTTTATAAAGGACACTTTTATAAAGTGTTTTAGCAAAGAGTTTGTCGCAAAACACAGGGTCCCCCTTCACGTGTTCTCTCTAGCCATTTATGGTTAGTTTTAGGGGCTGGCGCAGCCACCCCTTTCCTCATATATATATAGGGGCTTTTGCCCACATCGTTCCAAAAATCAAAGCTGCTCATTAGAGCATTTTGCCTTCATCGATACTTTTGCGACAAAGTTTTAGTAAAGTGTTTTAAAGGGCAACTTAAGTTTTAGGGCCACTTTTTATAAAGGACACTTTTATAAAGTGTTTTAGCAAGGAGTTTTAGTAAAGCATTTTAAAGGGCAGCTTAAGTTTCGAGGCCACTTTTTATAAAGGACACTTTTGTAAAGTGTTTTAGCAAGGTAATTTATATAAAGTTATATTTTTGTAATATTAAGATAATTTTTATAAATTGTTTTTGTATAAGCTTTTATAAAGGATATAACTAAATTAGAACTTTTAATACCTGATATCTTAATTAAGGGCTAATTAGCATTAATAAAATAGTTACTATTTGTGTATATAATATAATTGCTACTTATAGCTCGATTAGCATTTAATATCGAAATATTAATGCTAAATTTTTAAATATGCAAAAATAGTGTAATTAGCATATCTTTGGCACTATTAGCACCTTATTAGCACTATTAGCAAGTCATTAGCACGTTTTTATTTTTCTTGATATTATTTTTAAGCTAAAAATCGATTAGCCTTTAATATTAATTTATATCTTATTCTTTCTTTTCTTAAAACTATTTTATAATTATATAAGCCGTTTTTTAAGTTTTTTATAGTGTATAAATAGTTTATTATACTTTTTCCTAGTTAAGCTTTTTTTTTAATGTTATTACTTTTAGCATATCTTGATCAAATAATATATAAGGCTTGTATTTATTTAATAGCATAGCAAGTAATATATTTATATTATTATATAATAGTATAAGCTAAGCATAGTTTATAATTAATAAAAACTAAAGCTAATTCTTTTTGTCGGAATAAGGGAACAAGCACCTAATCGGGCCTAACCCGATTAGGCAACCAGGTGAATAGGAGCCCTATAAAGGTTCTTATGCACCTTTAACCTCTTTGAATCTACACCTATTTGCAACACTATAAGAACAAGAGTATACTCTTAATAGGCCACCCCCCTATAATATTAACACTTTTAATAATAATTTATAAATGGTTATAAGCGTTAGTTTAAATATTAGTTTATAATTTCTATTTAGCTATTGGCTTATAAATAAAATGCTATAAATAACTTAAGTTATATTTTTAAAATCAAGCAAAACTCATTTTAAAAGTCTAGTATAAATTAAGGTTTGTTGGTATAGCCAGGTAATCCGAATGTGTGACACACAATAGTACCCCAAAAGTAATATATTTAATAATATGTGCCCCTTGTTAAATAGGGGTTACTACGTATATATAATAAGCGTAAGAAGCAAAATAGTATACGCAAAGCAAGTGCCGACTTGTACAAGTTATATATAGCTTAAACGGGCCAAGTATAACTATATAAGTCGTATATAACCCACTTATAGATATAAGTGGGATATATTAAATGCATCGGGCCCGCGTGTATAAAGGATTTAAACTAGGGCCCGAAAAGCAAGTCTGCTAAAACCTGAAAGTAGGATTAAGAATAAGGCTAGCAGTTAAGCTATATAAGAGTAAAAGTAAATGCAATATTAGGGGCAAATGTAATATATGTTCCGATACTAATAACCTTTTCTTCTTGTACAAAACGCACTCGAATTAAAAGTAAACTGTGCTTAAACAATTATAAAATAAGTAAGGTAAAGCTAATAAACTAAGTTATAAGGCGAGCAAGTAAATTAGATAAATCAAATAAATTAAATAAATCAAAAACAAGTAAACCCGAAATAACACGCGACTATTGTTGCCTTATTTTTCAAGCCGCCTTTAAAGGGGGAATTCCCCCTTCTAAAGTAGCCTTAATCCTTAAGCCGCCCTTAAAGGGGTAACTCGCTAATTTTGCCTCTCCCCGAGTAGCTTTAAACTTAAGGCGTTAACCCTGTTATATGCCTTAGCTTAAAAGCCTTTAATTGCACTATTTGCTCTTTTTATTTATCTTTTAACTTGTATATTTAATTAATTCGTGTCAATAAACCTCTTTAAGGCCTTATTTAAAGTCCTTTTAGTTATAGCGTTTATTAAGTTGTTTTAGCTATTAATTTATTATATTTTTGTGAGTTCCCTTTGTTTATACAATTATCAAATAGCTATAATATCGATTATTAGCCTCTTCTTTTTAGTAATTCCGAGCTTAATAAGGCATTTATATAATAAATAAGAATTAGTACAAATAATAACCGAGGCTAAAGGTAGTCTTAATTAGTTAGTAATTATTTTAATAGTAATATTAATAGTAATAGCTATATTAATACTTCTTATTATTTTGTATACCTTTAATATAAGTACACTTCTAGTAACCTGTTTGCTCTTTATATTGCTATAATAGACTAGGTTGCCTTGTAGCTTAAATAAGTTTAATGCTATATTTGTAGTTTTGTTTGTAAAGATAATTTTATATTTAATTTAAGAGCTTAAATCTTTGTTATTTGCAAACGATTTGTCGATAAATACAAATAGCTTTATATGCTTTAAATTTAGGTTTATGTATTTGATTCCTCGTTTTAGGTTATTTAATTGCTATTATAGTCGTTTATTTAGTATTGCTATGTCTTTTTTAGTTAGTTCTTAGTGCTAAGCTTTAATTGACAAGTCAAAAATAGCCTCTAATTAGTAGATTATTGCAATATATGCCCTGTGGGCTTGTTGCTCTTTATATTAGTTATTTTAAGTAAGTGCTTTTGCGTCGACTAGCTCGATTTTCTTGCCTTGGCCTTTTTGCACTAATAAGATCAAATTTCCTTTTTATTAAAGGATATACTTATTAAAAATTAATATTATATCAAGTAACAATTGCTTTATAAGTTTTGTAGTAATATTTGCTTTTGCTAGTTCCTTGTGCTTTAAGGCTTTAAATTTGCTGTCCCTTAAGATTAAAGTGTTATTTATTTGCATTTCGACTAATCCGAACACATATGCTATTATTATTAAAAGGCAAGGATTATATAATAAGGTTATTATATATAGCTTTTCTTAGTAATATTTATAATATATAGCTTATTAATAAGTTTTAGCTTTTAATATATTATATAATAGTTTTTATATAATTATAATTATTTTAAGTGGGAATTAAGCTTTAAGTTCCTTAAGTAAATGCGCTAAGATTTGTCGATTTAAGAATATTATAAATTAAATATATATTTGTATAATATCCCGGAGAAATAAATTAATATCTATTTTTGCAAGTAATAATATTAATGCTATAATTAGCTTTTAGCTTGCTTGCTAAATTATAAGTAATTGTGTCAAAATCACTTCCTTTCCTTTATTATTATATACTTAACTTATTAATTGTAATTTCTTGTATAATAAGTTAATCGACTTGCCCTTAACTTTATTTACTAGTTTAAAATTAAAATTTTTACTTATATAAACTTTAAAATTATATAAAACAAACTTAAAGACATCTTTTACAATTAAAGCCTCGATTTCTTGCTTTTATAAAGCTTAAAATAGTAGTCTAAGTGTAATAATTACCCCTTATTTCCTTAGCTAAAGTGAAAGTTGCAAGTTAGCCTCCTCTTTCTTAATACTAAAAACTTTTAAGTTTTCTTTGTGTTAATAAAAAGGAATTTCCACAACTAGCTTTATAGCTCGAGTAGTAATTGCTAAGTTCTTTGTCTTATTAATAACCCTTGCTAAGTTTATTAAATCGTAAGTTAAAACGGCTTAGTTGCTTGGTATTTTTGCATTAATTAAATTAATTAGCGGATTTATATAAAATAGCTTTATAACTATAAACCGAAAATTAGTTAGTTTATATAGCATTTGAATTATATAAGTTTTGTTGTCTATTGCAATTAATTTATATAAGCCCTTTTATCCTTTATTTTCGCGCTATACTTGTATATCCGATTAAAGCAATAAATTATGTATTTTATTTGTAACTAGTTTATTCTTAGTAGTAAATGCTTCTTAAACTTAGCATTTTATATAAGATTGTTGTACTTCCTTTATTGCTATACAAATAGCTTTTGCTCTTTTAGTAATAGTAAGCGTAAAGGGGTCTTAGTTTATAATTTTAAGATATAATCTAAAAATAAGGAGTATAAGTATAAGCTTATCCGGTCTTATAGTGTTGTTTATAGCTTTTATTACTATTTGCAAAATTACTTTTTTATTAAGCTTTTTATCTTATAATTTGTCTTATAAGATTTTGTATAAACGTTTTAATAGTATATAATATTGTTCGACTTTACTAATGCTATTATAAGCTTTAACTAGTATTTCCTTTACTTTAATAGCTAGTGATTTTATATATTACTAGAATTTTATTAATAAGAAGTTTTTCCCGGTATTATATATTAAGTAATTAAGTAAACTTTGATATATATTAATCTAGTATAATTGTATAATATCTTATATTATTTTTGCTAATATGTCCTTTAAGAACCGTGTAGCATTAAATGCTATAGCTTTATTAATAGCTTAAAGTACTAGTTTACTATTTAAGTAAATGTCGGTCCACTTGTAACGCATGGCACGGCACGTAATATCGTGATATGCAGTTGCGTTAGTAGGTGGTTGATTTTATTAGGAAGGATATCAACACCAAGGTGTCGATATACTTCCTCGGCTACCTATTCTAGACTAGTGCTATCACATGACATAAGGTCACGTGACCTAAAACTAGTAAATGCAAATATACTAATACTAGAGCCACTTTAAAAAGTGCTCAAAAACGCTATCTCCTCCCGAACGCATGTAAATTGCCTAATTAGGCCTAGCCCTTTTGTATTTGTATAGTATGCCCATATATATCCTCCCCGCTAGTATATCCTTATATGCCGTATATCCCTTATACGCCTATATCCCTCTAATACACCCGTATACACTTGTATGCCCTTAATATGCTATATGTGTACTATTCCTAATCCCTTTATCGCGTTCGACCCATTCTTCTACATCTAACTATAGTATATTCGTATCGATTAGTCGTTTAAGGGCATTTGAGGACTTGGAATTCGATTTTGTTATCGCGTTTGTAGGATTCGATTTACCCTTAATCTACTTTACTTCTACGATTTCCTTACGCTTATACGCTTGGCGGAAGCATATAATATCGATTATAAGGCGCTTCTCTTGCGTAGTACCTAATTTGATTAAGCATTTGTATAATAATTTCGAATTTGTATAAAGGACTAGCGGTAGATCGATTCCTAGTACTTTGTCGATTGTAGATTTAACTAAAGCTCTAATATTAAAACTGTGGGCTATTGCGTATAGTTTTGAAGCTAAGACGCTTCTAGTGACTTTCTTGCATTTGGTAGAAGATTAATGCAATATATTTGCGTTTGTATAATTTGCTAAAACTAAGATATACCCGATTTGGGAGGATAAATCCTTATTATTTGCAAAGGAGGCGTTAGTAAAAACAAGTAATTGCAAAGACTCCTTATTAAGCTTTGCAAAACGCAGTCCTTTAGCGGCATTTTTAATTTGCTACTAAATGAGTTTGTTAAGGGCTTTTATATCCTTTTTAGCCAATTCCGTAGCTTATGCTACTATAGACAAGTTATACGTAGCTTCCGGTTAATAGACTAATATAATATATACGCTTTTAGCGCGTTAAGCAACGTATTAGTCCTTAGTAAAGAGGTTCTGTCGTATAGTTCTTTTGCTACTAGTTATAGTAGCATTCTCGTTGCGTACTAGCTTAAGGTTTTTGCACTAACGCTCTTATATAAGGGTAATACTACTATTGTCGTTTTCAAGGTATATGATATTACTATTAAACTTGAAGTTATAGTTATAAGCAAGGCGTTTATGTTCCTTAGCTAAAAATCCTGCCTTCTTTAGTTAGAGTTGTTCCTATTCCGCAAATTAGTAATTTGCTACAAATAGGGTATTATCGGTTTAAAGCCTAATAACACTAAAACTAGAGGATTTGCTATATAAGAGGCAAGGATTATATATAAACTGTTCTATCGAGAGGTTCTTTATATAGTAAGAGTAGTAAGTCTTAAACTAGTGGTTTCCGGCTTTTAGTATATTATATAATAGCTTAATTACCTTAAAAATAGCTCCTTCTTAAAGGTTAAGGTGCGCGACTAGTTCCCGAGGAGGTTTGATATAAAAGTTGCGATTTAATAAGGTTGTCGATTATACGTATGCTTATAAAATATTACATAAATATAGCCCTAATTCCTCTTTTATAATAGCAATGCAAAGGATGACCCTTTAGCTAATTTGCTAAATTATAAGTAATTGCGTAAAGACTAGCTTCTTTTTATCGTTATTATATGCTTAGATAACAAGTCTCGATTTTGCAAAGGCCTTTTTAGTACCTTTATTCTTTACCTTATTAACGAACTTGGAGTTAAAGATGCAAGATCCTCTTAAAACTTCGGATTTTGTTATAATTTTAAAGACATCCTTTGCAATTAATCTAAGGACTTTTGCATATTAGGATTCTTAGTATTAGTCGTTATCTTGTAAAAATATTATAATATTAAAGTTCTTGCGCGGTCGTCCTCTCTTACGCTTTACTAATAAGGGCGCGGGTTCTTTACTAGGTTTACTTGCAAGTTTCACTTTAATACGCTCGATTTGTGCAGTCGAAGTGAGGTATAATTTAATAGAGGTTGCGCGGAAGGTCGTATTACTATAAGGAAGTGCAAGTATACATAATTTGCTATTTATATTAACTAATTTGTAAGGTCCCTTTTAAGCACTTAGCTCTCTCTAAACTAGAACATCGGAATTTAAGGGTAATTTATAGATATTAAAGGTATTCGGGCTATTTCGTGTATAAAGAGCATCGTTTACTTGGCGTTTAGCCCGTAGTTTTTATACTTTAGCTATAGCTTTCTTAATTGCAAGGGCTTATTAGGTAACTAATAGTGATAAGGGGTCGTGCTTAGTAATTTGTGGGTATACACTATAAACTAAAAGTGTAAATACTAGTCTATTAAGTCCTGCTATATTATTAATAGCTTTAAAGGCCATTTGTAAGGCTATATCCTTACTAATATTAGGTATTTTAGCAATAATAATAGAATATGCTCGGCGTATTAGTCTATAGTAACGCTTAACGATTCTTATAAAGTTGTAAGCCTTAACAAGTACGATTTTGACTTGTAAGCTTATAGCACTTGTATACTAGTCGAATTCCTTGCTAATAAAGTTCTTGCCGGCATTAGCGGTAATTTGGTTAAGGGGGCCCAAATAAGTATCTATCTAACAAGCCTTAAAAGCATCCTAAGTATGCTTTGCACTAATATTTTATAGCTATCTGCCGGCTTAGTACCGCGTGCCCTTGTTAATAACATGCAATACAAGCTTCCTTGCAATGTAAAACACGTCGATTATAATATAGTAGTTAAAGTTTATATCATCTTTAAAGCTAAATTTAAATCGTCTTAGTAATTGTTTATACTTTTGGCAATGTTTGTAATACTTTATAAGGTATTCGAGTATTCCTTTATTAATATCGTAGCTTACTTGTTTTAGTATATTTTATAGCTTATTAATTAATAAGTAACTAAAACGTTTATAAAGACGTTGTAATTCGACTTTAGTTAAGAAGCAAGGGTTATAGTTAAAGGACTTTGTAATAAACGACTATAATAAAGTGTTTTAAAGTAGAAAGGAATGACTAAAACGTTATACTATTAGTATATTCCCGGTCGAAGTGACTAAGGAATTGGTAAGGTTATTAAAGTAGACTCCTAGCTTGTTTATATCGGCTAAGCTAAGTAAGAATGGAGTCTTTGCATGCATAATGTGGAATTTTACTTGCTTAATTGGTGTTTTTACTATTGTAAATCTTATAAATAATATAAAACCAATACTAAATTATATTATAACTTATCCTTTAATAGTTTTATTAAGTGCGATGCTATTAGTACGTTATAGAGCCTAGAATTGTCTATATCCGGTAGTGGAGTATTTTAAAGCTCTAGTATTAATTACAACTCTATAAAAGTAGTAAGAATCGTACTTAAACGTATTCTTAATAATAAAGTTATCCGTGAAATCGTTTGTAAAAATATCCTTTAATTCGGAGGGTAATCGATTTATAAATCGATATATAAGTGCTTAATTATTGAGGTTACTAACTAGGTTTTCGATATATAAAACAATAATACAAGGAATTAGTAATTTAGTTAAAAGAACTTCAATTGAAGTAAAATAGGAATCCGAATATTGCTCTTCTTCTTCTTTACTTGTATTTGCCAAAAGTGCCTTAAAAGCGTCACTTAATTTATCCTTACTTGTATTGTCTTTACCTTCGATTTCGGCTATATACTATAAATAAGTAGTAATAAAGCGTTTGTCGAAGTTACAAGAGTTGCAAGCTTTAAATCGACTAAGGTTTTTAGCCTTAAATCGAGCCTTTTTTGCCTCTTATTCCTCCGGCGTATGCTTTTATAAATAGTAATATAGTTTCTTGCAAATAAAGCACGATTTGGTATTCGAATAGTCGTTATAGCTTTCGCGGTTGCGACTATTATATTAGCGGCCCTTAAATCGGTGATTATTCGACTAGTTCCTTAAATAGTAACGTCGATCGGTGAAGAATGTCTTAGTCTTTAGTAAGTGCTCGGTCTTATATATAATAATTGCAAAGTTTAGCTTGCTTATTAGATTACTAATATTAGGTAAAAGGCTTACAAGTGCAATTGTATATACAAGAACACCGCGATAAGCTATAAGGATCTTGTTATGCAAGAACTTATCGTTTTATAGCTTAATAAGAAGGCTACCCTTTAAATTACGTAGCTTAGTAACTAATATTTAAAGACTTTTTATAATTGACTTTTTAGGGTTCTTTAATATAATCGATAAAAGTTTAGTTGTATTTTATTTGTCTAAATTAGTACGCTAGAATTTAGGGCCTTTAAAAAGACTTCGCAAATAAGAAATCGCCTCCTTGTAAGTTCGCGTGTATAAGCTATAAGCATAGAAATGATCTCGAGCTAGCCCCTTTAGCATGACAAGAAAGGCTCTTAAAAGTTCTTCTTTAAAGAGTTTAGCATTATAGTAAGTAACATAGAAAATATTAAGCTTTAAGTCTAAGCTACTATTACTTTTGCTATCGAATTTATTATTATCGATATATATCTTAGTAAGCTCGGTGATAATACGGACCGGGTTCGTTAATTGTCTAGTAAGTCTATTTAGTAGTAATAGTAGGGATTAATACGTAAGCACTCGGGTATTCGATCTTATAAAGGGTTAAAATGTAGTTGCTCCGGCATTTAGTCTTGTAAGAAGAGACGCCGCAATTGTAAATAAAGTCGTAAAAAGGGGTATTATAATAGAAGTTGTAAGAAGTGAGGTTATAAGAAGAGGTGCTATAGTAAATTGTTAGTTTTGCTAAGTAGTTAATTAAGAATATCTATTCTTTTTTAGGGTAATATAGACTAATATAATAGGTTTATTTATAAGATCTGCCCTAATTGGGCTTACTATAAGGATATTATTATCGTTTTATATATGTTTTGTCTCTTCTTTAATAATATTAACTAAGGATTGTAAGATAGTAAGACGTTAATAATTTTGTTTTATATAAATACTACTACGTTGTAAATAGCCTCGTAAACGTTATTATTTAGTCCGATTATATCGAGTAAATGCTATAAGGTCGAAGTTTTTAAAATTGTCCTTAAACAAATCTTAGAGGTTATTATTAGTTGTCTTGTCTATAGTATATTAATATAGCTTAGTATTTAAGTATTCTTGTAAATCTCCTTTTATTGTAGTTATTAAGTTGATTTTATCCTCTTATTTCTTGATTTATGCCTTTTACTTATCTTCCTTTATATTAACTAAATTATAGTACTTTTAAGAGGTATAAAAGGATATATAATAAGGACTAAGTATGCTTTAGCAAGTAAAAGTATTTAATTGTAATTAGTAAATCTAGTTTGTGTAAACGCTTTATAGTTTATTAATAACTCTTCTAGGGACGTCAATTTTTCTTAAGTATCTTTAAGTGCTCTTAATATATATATGTGTAGTTCGATGTAAAGTAAGGAAGGTAAGATAGTTTATAAAGGTAAATAAGTATTAAGAGGTTTATAAAGTTAAGGGGTTTATAGGTTTAAGAGGTTTATAGGTTTAAGAGGTTTATAGGTTTAAGAGGTTTATAGGTTTAAGAGGTTTATAGGTTTAAGAGGTTTATAGGTTTAAGAGGTTCGCTTTTAAGGGTGGTGAAGGTGTAGCTGCAATTAGTTGCAAGCTTTATACGAGAAGTCGTCGTTAGAATAAATAGGATCGACTTCGTAGTTTGAAAGGTATTGCTTTAAATGTCGAAAAGCAATTAATTTGAGGTAATAGAGGAGGTAAAGAATAAATATAGTCGTCGCTAACTAGGAATAGCTTTATTGTAGGCTACCGAATGCTTTCGAAGTATTGCTATGTTGGCAAGAATGTAGTGTTTGTCTCTATAGGCCACCGAATGCTCTCGTGAAGTCGATTTTGCACTATTTCCCCCCTTTAACGTAAAAAAATGAAGCGTTGTCTTAAGCCACTAAATGCTTTTAAGACTTAACTAGATTCATCTCTAATTTGTATATATAAACTGATTAGTGTCGGTCTACCCGTAACGCATAGCACGGCACGTAATATCGTGATATGTAGTTGCGTTAGTAGGTGGTTGATTTTATTAGGAAGGATATTAACACTAAGGTGTCGATATACTTCCTCGGCTACCTATTCTGGACTGATGCTGTCACATAACATAAGGTCACGTGACCTAAAACTAGTGAATGC
>Ga0302221_10002118_pt1 | contig 12525 bp, 6 predicted proteins | sample II_Palsa_E2_1_FD_193517 | JGI IMG/M metagenome (GOLD analysis project Ga0302221, IMG submission 193517) | Peat permafrost microbial communities from Stordalen Mire near Abisko, Sweden - II_Palsa_E2_1 | ecosystem: Environmental > Terrestrial > Soil > Palsa > Peat permafrost | place: Sweden... | reverse complement strand
TTAGACATTATCGTTTTTTTTATCATAATTATTATGATATCGTTAATAGTTTTTTTATACTCGGGCTTGTTAAAAACTCGGAGAACCTATTATTGGACATTTTACGTATGATGCTGCCTAGGATCCGTAAAATTCGTAAGTTTATGTATTTTTTGGACGCAATTTTAAAAAATATGAGGCAAATTCAACATACTTTTTCGTGTTTACGTATTACAATAACGGGGAAGATTCGGGGGGGTACACAAAGGACAAAAAGTATGGTAGTTGGGCACGGCCATCTTCCGTACCAAAGTCTTACGGTTGAGGGTACGACCGCCTTTATTAGCTATCCACACAAATTCGGAGAGTTTGGAGTGCGTTTAATCATGAGTAGGTCTTTTGTTGTGCTAAAGCCGGAGATAAAGCCTTTATGACCAGTTATGCAAAAAAAGTTACTTACCTAAGAACGAAATATGGCTTTGTGTTTTTGCTGTGCTAATAAATAACAGCCATTTCGAGCATCAACTAGCTAATATCGTCTCTTACCGGCAGGTCATTCAAAATAAGTATGTTGCATTTTTTTTTATGATTTGCTCGTATGTCTCTGATGGGCTGTCTTAAATTTTAATAATGTGTCCGCAGTTTGTGCATACATATCTATTATATAAAACAACGAGGATGACCTTAGAATTAATGTGTAATATTCAGCCAGTTTTAGATTGAATTTTAGCTTCTCCGCTTGATCAATTTGGTGATGATGATGATGATGTATTAAGTATTGTTGATTATTCTTTTTTAGATAATATTCCAGGGGCTGCGTACCTTGATGAGATGTTCGATTGATCAGCATTAGACGAGTTAGGTGATTTAAATGATTGGGCCTCTTTACTTTTAAGTAATGTAGGGTGTTTTATTTTTGACGACGAGGACTCTGACTCTTCTGAGTGAGAGGATAGTGATATGACCACCTCATCGGTGCAAGCTTCGATTTTCACATCAAACGTTTTTGGAATGGTTCCTGGGGTCGATACGACTACTAGTGATGCCTCATTAACTTTTACTTTAAGTATTTCAACTATTTTGGCGATTACTTTGTTAGGTTTTTCTCTGCACAGTATTCGTTACGTAGCAATACTGTACCCAACAGGTACACCGACAGTTATGGCCCCTTTTATTATATTAATTGAGTTTGTTTCGTATATTGCTAGAGCAGTGAGCTTAGGTATGCGCTTATTTGCAAATATGTTTGCTGGGCACTCTTTAGTAAAAATTTTAATGTCGTTTGCTTGATTATTCTTGAATTCAGCGTTTCCGTTGCTAAGCGTTCCGGTGTTTGTGCTGTTGCTAGGAATTTTTATGATGGAGGTTGGGATTGCGTATTTACAGTCCTATGTGTTTGGCGCCCTGGCTGCTATGTATCTTGAGGACGCTATTTCGTTAGGCCACTAAGGTGGGTTTTAAAAGTCTAGCTTCAAAAATTCCTTTTAAAGTTAAAAATATTTTAGAAAACCATTTAGTAAATTACCCAGCTCCGGCAAGCCTATATTACGCTTGAGGAATCGGGTCTGTTTTAGGTCTTTTGCTTGCAATTCAGGTATTTACCGGGGTTTTATTAGCAATGCACTACGTTCCTCATATTGATGAGGCATTTAGTAGTGTTGAGCGCATCATGCGAGAGATTCCGGGCGGGTGATTTTTACGCTATATGCACGCTAATGGGTCCTCGTTATTATTTATTTTATTATACGCTCATGTTTCTCGTGGTATGTACTTTGCTTCGTACCGCAAGCCAAAGCAGTGAATTTGATGTTCTGGCGTGGTTTTGTTTATTTTAATGGCAGGCATAGCGTTTTTAGGGTACACGTTACCTTGGGGTCAAATGAGCTTTTGAGGGTCTACCGTTATTACGAATTTACTAACTGCTATTCCTTTCTTCGGGCAGAAGATAGTAGTTTGAGTTTGGGGGGGCTTTGCTATTAATGCTAATACTTTAAATCGATTTTTTAGTTTACACTATTTTCTATCAATTATTGTATTGGCTTTATCTATCGTTCATTTAATTCTTTTACACGCCGTGGGATCATCGACACCTGTGGTAAACGAAACTGAGCTTGATAATGTTAAGTTTTCGCCTGCGTTTGTTACTAAGGACGCGTTTCCGTTTATTATATTTTTATTTCTGTACTTTGCTTTGGTTGTTTATAAGCCTAATATGTTTGGCCACCCGGATAATTATATCCGTGCTGATGCTCTTGTAACTCCAGCTCACATAGTACCGGAGTGGTATTTTCTTCCATTCTATGCCATGTTGAAAGCTTTCCCTAGTAAAGCAGCTGGAGCAGTTGCGATGCTAACCTCCATGTTAATTTTATTAACAGTTCCTTGAGTCGACGGCGTTGCAAGTGTTGGATCATTTGTTTCGGATCCCCGTTTTCGGCCAGTTTTTAGAGTTACTTTTTTAATTTTTATTACCGTTATGATTATGCTTGGGTGGTTAGGAAGCTTAGCCGTTTCTGACGTCAATCAGATATGGATGCAGATTTGTACCGTGCTATATTTTAGTTATTTTATAGCAGTAATTCCTTTTACCAGCTGATTCGAGATTAACATTGTTAAAAAGTAACGCTGACTCTATAAAATAGTCTATTATTATTTGTAAATTGTTCAGCAGAATGTAAAACATGATCTTATTAGCTTCAAAAATTATTGCAGCAGGCCTAGCAACTATCTCTCTTATTGGAGCGGGTGTAGGAATTGGAAATGTATTTGGATCTTTTTTAATTGCGATTTCGCGTAATCCATTATTATTAAAAACCTTATTTACTTACACTATTTTAGGGTTTGCACTGGTGGAAGCTATTGCGTTATTTGGTTTAATGATGGCGTTTTTGCTATTATTTGGGTTATAAGATGTTCGATTCCTTATATAGCGAATGGGTTGAATAATGAATTTTTATCCCTAATGTTGGTTTTGAACGGAGTCGGGCGGGTAACCCTCTAATGTGAGGTAATTGCGCAGTATATACAGCACGCTTCTTAGAGAGGCGTTTGTATATGTAGTTTATGCTTTTGGGTATAATAGCGTTGGCTTATTTGTTAGGTCCTATTCAAGTCAGTTAATAAAGGATATTTTTCATTTTCAATAGCTCTGCCCTGACTAAAATCCGCCTAACCAACTTAGCTTTATTTCTGATTAACTCCCAAGTAGCTTCTGTTGGAGAGGTTAAAGGTGTCACATATTACTTACAATAGTATATGCGTGGCGGGTTTAGTCTTTAATCCTTGTACAGCTCTGCATACTAAGAAGGCAGGCTTATTTGCGTTGTTTAGTGGGTGTTCTTGCTAAATAGTTTAGATTACTAAAAGATTTATGTAAGGAAAAATATCCAAGTGTTCGAAGGGGAAAGATTGTAAATCTTTTGCGTAAGCCGCGCAGGTTAAAATCCTGCTTTTTCCACGGGTTTTAGTTTAACACCTATAAAATAATCTATGACATTATCAAATTTAAACTTATTAAATACATTAAATTCTGAGATTGATCCTCAAGCATTTACAAGTTTTGGAAAAGTTACTACAAATAAGGACGGTATTATCCAAATAGTTGGCCTAGAGGAGGTTGTTGTAGGCGAGGTAATTATGATCGGGGCGGATAGTGCCGGCATGGTTATTAACATCGAAAATGACGGAATTAAAGCTATTGTTTTAGGAGACGATACCAAAATTGTACAGGATGACATTGCAACGTCTACAGGTAACTTATTTTACGTACCAGTTGGTGAAAACTTATTGGGCCGTGTTGTTGATTGCCTAGGAGTTCCAATGGACACTGACGATGCGATTTCTTATCAAGAGTTTAATTATATTGAAGCAAAGGCCCCAGGTATCATTTCTCGTAAATCGGTACATGAGTCTATGCAAACAGGTATTTTAGCTATTGATAGTGCGATTTCAGTCGGGCGCGGACAACGTGAGTTGATTATTGGAGACCGTCAAACTGGTAAAACAACCATTGCAGTCGATACAATTATTAATCATCGTGATATCGCTGTTGATGATCAACAAAAACTTTACTGTGTTTACGTTGCGATCGGGCAACGCCTTTCTTCTGTTGTAACTTTAGTTGATCGTTTAAAGGCAGCTAATGCATTTAATTACGTAACAGTTGTTTCTGCTACCGCAGCAGAGCCGGCAAGCTTACAATATTTAGCGCCCTATACGGGGTGTACTATGGGTGAGTATTATCGTGATAACCAAACTCATTCTTTAGTTATTTATGATGACCTAAGTAAGCATGCGGTTGCATACCGCCAGATATCATTATTATTGCGTCGACCACCAGGACGCGAAGCATATCCTGGAGACGTGTTTTATTTACACTCCCGTTTACTAGAGCGCGCAGCTAAATTAAATGAGGATTATGGGGCAGGGTCTCTGACTGCTTTACCTATTATTGAGACACAAGCCGGGGATTTAACCGCTTACATTCCAACTAATGTAATTTCAATTACTGATGGACAAATCTTTTTAGAGCGTGAGTTATTTTATAAAGGAATTCGTCCTGCAATAAATATTGGACTGTCAGTTAGTCGTGTTGGTTCTGCCGCACAAAACCCTTTGATGAAAGAGTTTGTGGGGTCATTAAAATTAGAGTTAGCACAGTACCGTGAAGTTGAAATTTTTGCCTCGTTTGGTTCAGAAATTGATGTGAGTACTCAACATATTATTAGACGAGGTGAACGCCTAGTTGAGTTGTTAAAACAAGCGCCTTATAAACCAATGCAGTTTGAATTACAGTTGTTTTTACTGTTTGCTGGGCGTAATGGCTATCTTGATATTTTATCTTTACCACAAGTGGATGAATTTAAAGAGATCGTTTTTGATTGGTTCAATAATGTTGAAGATCGTCAGGCGTTAGAAAGTTTATTTGATTTAGAGGATGAGATTGTTCGTGATCTTACCTTAGATTATACTGTACGTGAAATTGTTCGAGATATTATTAGTACCGCAGGTGCTTCTTAATTTTTATCTAGGGGTCTATTTAGGTTCGTCGGAGTTCTTCTTGTTTGATGGGTATAGTTTAGTGGTAAAACGTTAGTTTCCAAAACTAAATATTTGGGGTTCGATTCCTCTTACCCATGAGTTTGGTTAGTGTAACAGTAGCACACGAGGCTCATGCCCTCAGAGACGCGGTGCAAATCCGCGGCCGAACACTCTGTTCGTAATATTTAAAAATTTACAGAGACCCTACCATATATTAAAGTAGAAACTTAGTAAGTTCAAAAATGTACCGTAATAACGTTTATTGTGAGGTTGTTGTGCCTACCCTAAGGAAAAGATATAAAACTAAAACTCAGGCGAAGTGAATTGACTTAGTAGCCGTAGGAACAAAAATCAATAGAGATATTGCTAGTAGCTAGGAGCGAATTCGATTAGGTTTAATTTGTATTTAGGCTAGTATTAAATTTTGTGATCGTTTATAATAAAGGTGAGATTCCTGTTAATAGTAGTGTAAATTACTTTGTGCTTGTAAGGTGGTACATTTAGTGCGCTGCTTGAAAATAAGGAGAACCGCCTTCTAAAACTGAATAATAATTATGAGTTATAGTGTACAAGTACTGTAAAGGAAAGGTGAAATAGACACCGGTGTCGGAGTGAAAAGAAGTAAAATAAATTTTTAATTAAGCAGTTAAATATGTTTTTATTATTAACGTACCTTTTGTATAATGGGTCAGCAACTTAATTAATAGTGCAAGCTTAAAATATTCCATGATTGTATGCTCAATAAATGTAAGTAGTTCTACAAGACAGTTTTGTTAATTACACCCGAAGTCAGGTGATCTAATTGCAGGCAGGCTATAGGCCGAACCCGTATCTGTGGAAAAAAATTGGGATGATCTGCGATTAGGGGTGAAAGTCTAATCAAACCTGAGGATAGCTGGTTCTCCACGAAATATATCTTAGTATAGCGCTAATTAGTAAACGGTAGAGCTACTCTGAAAACTTTGCTTACGTAAAATTTGGGGAAACTCCGAACGTTGGTTAAATTAAATTAGCAGGCAGACTCTAGGTGCGAAGGTTTAGAGTCAAAAGGGAAACAGCCCAGATTAAAAGCTAAGGTCTCAAATAGTGTGTAAGTAAAAATCAAAATACAAATTTAAAAATATAACAATGGGTTGGCTTGGAAGCTGCCGTCCAGTGAGGAGTGCGTTAAAGCTCAATATTCTAAGGGTAGTTAATACTCAAAATTTATGTTATATGATGCAAATGTTATGAGGCTTATCTTCAACCGAAGCTATAAATATAATGGTTTGTATGGTAGCGGAGCGTTTTGTAATATTTGAAAATAACAATTTTCTGATTCAAAATCGACTATGCTGATATGAGTAACGCTAAATGCTACTAAAATGAGCATCGCCGTAAGTTAAAGATTTTTTACGTTCAGTACTACTGCGTAAAGTGATTCGGTCTCTAAAAAAGAGTGATAACTATATTTTGACGAGGATTAACAGAAATGTTTTATGAAATGGTAACCTTTTATATATTAACTTGGTAATTAAGGGCAGGCAACTTAATTATTATAAATTAAAAGCTAGAAATAACATTTTACTTACCGTATTGTAAACCGACACAGGTAAACTAGTGGAGAACACCCAGGCGTGTGAGATAACGGTATTGAAGGAACTCGGCAAAATAACGCTGTAACTTCGGGACAAAGCGGTCCGTAAACTATTAATAATATAAGCGGTGACATCAAATAAGGAAAAGCGACTGTTTACTAAAAACACAAGACTTTGCTAAATTACAAAATAAGGTATAAGGTCTGACGTCTGCCCGGTGTCCTAACATAACGAAGGTTGTTAATAGCTTCTGACTAAAGATACGATAAACGGCGGCTGTATTCTGACGGTCCTAAGGTAGCGAAACTCCTTGATGGGTAAGTTCCATCCCGCATGAATGACGTAACGACTTTTCTACTGTCTCCAGTATCGACTCAGTGAAATTGAACTTTCCGTGAAGATGCGGAATAGTAATAGCTAGACGGAAAGACCCCATGCACCTTAACTATGGCATACGAAAATTGCTTTATAAGTTTGTCGTGTAGGATAAGTGGGAGTTTTGTGCTTGTACTCCGGTACGAAACGTCCTTGAAAATACCACTCTTTAAACACTTATAAAGCTTAACGTTTTTATGATAAAATTAAATTTGATTATTTTTGTGTAAGATGCAGTTTGACTGGGGCGGTCGCCTTCTAAAATATAACGAAGGTTTTGCATAAGGTTAACTAATATAAGTACACATACTTATACGTAAGTATAATAGCTAAAGTTAGCCAAACTGTGAGATTTACAAATCAAGCAGGGGCGAAAGCCGGTTATAATATGCAGCTTGTTCTGTGTGGAAAGGCAAGCTCAAAAGGAACTTAGGTACGCTGGGGATAACAGGCTGATATTCTTTTAGAGACCATATCGATGAGAATGTTTGGCACCTCGATGTCGGCTTTTCGTATCCTGGAACTGAAAGCGGCTCCAAGGGTAGGGTTGTTCACCCGCTAAGACGAAACATGAGCTGGGTTTAGAACGTTGCAAAACAGTTCGGTCCCTATCTACTATTACAAAATGTAAATTATAAAACCCTAGTATTAGTACGAAAGGACCGTGTAAGATATGCGTCTGATGAACCAATTGTTAATAAATAGCAAAGTTGGGTAGTTATGCATAGAAAAAATAATCGCTGAATAAATATTAAGTGAGAAGTTTATTTTTAAATTTACAAATTAGTGTGGTATATAATCACGTTGTTAGAATATGAATTCATATTGTGTAAACAATTTTGTTTAAATTTTCTAAGCAGTGGAGTTCGACGTGCTTGCAAATGTTAAATAAGACGTTTTAGGTCTGGATAAGCTTTAACCTAAACGGAGCGTAGATCAAGGGCAGATTACTTGGTTTGGGACCAAGAGGTTGTGGGTTCAAGTCCCGCCGTTCCGATCTTTAGGCTCTTTCCTTTATTACAAAGAAGGGCCACTATTAACCACTATAAATAAATCCTGATGACAAACACAATTAAAAATATATTTAATTTTATTATTAAATGAACGTGCACTACAAATCACAAACAAATTGGTACTCTCTACCTTTTATTGGGTGGCTTTTCGGGACTTGTTGGTATGCTCTTGTCCATGGTTATTCGTATAGAACTTAGCCATGAGGGAGGTTTTTTTTTTAAAGGTAACTCACATATGTATAATGCGGTTGTAACATCCCACGGTTTGGTTATGATTTTTTTTATGGTGATGCCTATCTTGATTGGTGGTTTTGGAAATTGAATGGTGCCTGTTTTAATAGGAGCCCCTGACATGGCATTTCCGCGTTTAAATAATTTAAGTTTTTGATTTTTGCCTTGGTCTTTTTATTTGTTAGTTAGCTCAATGTTTTTAGATGCTGCTGGAACTGGGTGAACGTTATATCCGCCACTTACCGGAATTAAATCCCATGCAGGTCCGTCTGTTGATTTAGCTATTTTAAGCATGCATTTAGCGGGAGCGTCCTCAATTTTAGGAGCAATTAATATGATTGTGACTATTATTAACATGCGACCAAAAGGGATGGGGATGTTTCGTATGCCGCTATTCGTTTGGTCTGTTTTAATAACTTCTGTGTTACTAGTTGTTGCTTTACCAGCATTGGCTGCGGGTATTACTATGATTTTAACAGACCGCCACTTTAACACTACATTTTTTTCACCTGTCGGGGGGGGTGATCCGATTTTATTTCAGCATATTTTTTGATTTTTTGGCCATCCAGAGGTTTACATTTTAATTTTGCCTGGGTTCGGTATTGTTAGTCAAATTATTCCAAAACACGCGAGTCAGCGTATTTTTGGTTATCATGCGATGGTTTGGGCGATGGCTTCGATCGGATTTTTAGGCTTTATAGTATGAGGGCACCATATGTACACCGTAGGACTAGATATTGACACCCGCGCGTATTTCGCCTCGACAACAATGATTATTGCAGTTCCTACCGGGATTAAAGTTTTTAGTTGAATTGCAACTTTGTGGGGGGGTCGAATTTCTTATAATACTCCTATTTTGTTTACAATTGCGTTTATATTTTTATTTACATTAGGGGGCGTTACAGGTGTAATTCTGTCTAATGCTGGCATAGATGTTTCTCTACATGACACTTATTATGTAGTAGCTCATTTCCATTACGTGCTTTCTATGGGGGCAGTATTTGCAATTTTTGCTGGGTTTTATTACTGGTTTGAAAAAATGTGAGGCGTGACTTATAACGAATTTTTGGGTAAGCTTCACTTCACGTTATTTTTTATTGGTGTTAATATTACTTTTTTCCCTATGCATTTTTTAGGGCTTGCTGGAATGCCTCGTCGTATTGCTGAGTACCCACATACTTTTTACACTTGAAATTATGTTGCTTCAATTGGCGCTCTAATTTCTACATTTGCTACAGTAGTTTTTTTAGCGGTTTTGTTTAATGCTTTCTGGTATAAGCGGTGTCCTGGGTCTAAACCTGTGCATTATTCTGTAGTTGAAGCGATTTTGCCTTCTGTATTAGTTTCGGAGGAGGGATCAGATGCGGCTTCTACACTAGATACTTTTTTCGAAACACATCAATTAACGAGTTTTGTTACGAGTTTACCCGTTAGACGTATTATAAGCTTTTTGCCTTTGATAGGCTTGCCTACACATCATAACAAAGCCGTTGCGTTTCAGACACCGGCTTCTCCAATTATGGAGGGTATTGTAGAATTACATCACGATATTATGTTATTTTTAGTATTTATTATGATTTTTGTACTATACTTACTTATTAACGTAATTGTTGAGTTTGGAAATAATTCAAGTTTTAATGTTCATGGGTATGCAGGCGATAATGTGGTACATAACACTTTAATTGAGATTGTTTGGACCGTTATTCCTACAATTATTTTGTTGTTTATTGCACTACCGTCTTTTATTTTATTATACTCAATGGACGAGCAATTTGATCCTGCTCTAACTTTAAAGGTTATCGGTCGTCAGTGGTACTGATCGTATGAATATACCGACACCGTTGATTTAACACCCGCACACCCTTACATAAAAGACGCTTCGATTGTATTCTCGTCTAACGTTGTTTTTGACTCCTATATGGATCAAGACTTCGAAGAAACAAGCTTATTTCGTTTATTGAAAGTAGACAATGATGTTTATCTTCCAACACATTCTCATTTGCGCGTATTAGTGACATCAACCGACGTAATTCATAGCTGAGCGGTTCCTTCTTTAGGGGTTAAAGTTGACGCTTGTCCCGGCCGTTTAAATCAGTTGTCAATTTATATTGAGCGGGTTGGTCAGTTTTTTGGTCAGTGTAGTGAGCTATGTGGCTTAAATCATTCATTTATGCCTATTTCTGTTGTTGGGGTACCGCTGGAGGTTTACTTACATTGATTGGATAGCAACAACGAATCAAACTAATTGTTTTATAAAATAGCCTATTCAAAAGTAGCTTAGTTTTGCGCCCTAGAAAAACTTTTAATAAGCTTTTAATTTGCACGTAACGATCCCGTCAGATCTCGAATCTAATAGGTGTCAAATTTATAGTATAAACTAGATTGGTTGGAATCTACTACGAACCTTATTAAAATACAAATCACATTAAAGTGTATTAAATTTAAGTTAAAAAAAATGAAAGTGCCATTTAAACTTAATTAGAGACGCCTGTCATTAGGGATCTTAACTCCAACTGGCAGAGTGCTTGGTTTGCAACCATGAAGTTATCGGTTCAAATCCGATAGATTCCATTTAAATAAGCTGTATGGCAAAGTCACAAAAAATGATTATTAAAAATTTAAGAAGTCTCAAGCGTCGGGTTAGCGCCCCTATTTCTCACATTAGTTTTATTAGCAATAGCAGACTAAAAAGTTACAAAAACAACCATGTTAAGGGCATTATGCGAGAGTATAAATATCAGTCGAAAATTAGTGTCCTAAACCGCCTTAAAAATATTCCCCTTACGCGGACGCGGCAGGTCGTAAATGTTTTTAACTATATTTTATTAAAAAAATCTCGAGTTTATGCTTTTACGCCCAAACTACCCAAACTACCGAGGTTACCTAGATGGTTAAAAAATAAAAAACTAGCTAAATTACCAAAAAGTAAAAAATTAGACAAATTACCACGAAATAAAAAGCTAGCCAAGTTGCGGGCCACACTTATAAAAAAAAGATATCAACGCAGTGTGAAATTAAAAACCTGGCGTTTTTATAAGCTAAATCCGTATGCAGATGTTTTACATCGAAGTTGACGTTATAAAAAAAGAGTAAAACGTATCCGCGGTCGTAAATGATTAAGAAGGAGATAATTCGTAAACCTTGAGCTTTTAAGAAGTGATCTGGTAAGAAGTGATCTGGTAAGAAGTGATCTGGTAAACGGAGGTTTTTTAGAAGATGGTCCCCTCTTAAAAGAAGGCTTATCAGGAGAGGTTTTGTCCCCCGTATGGTATGAAGAAAATGAACACAACTTAAACGCACAGCGTTTAAAAAAAGACCAGTAAAACTGTTTAAGTATAAGAGGTCGTTGCATAATATTTTTAAAAAGTGCACAAATCGACCGATATTAAAGCAAATAGATAGATTTCTTAGGTCTCGTATAGTATTAATTCGGTATAAAAAATTTGAACTAAGGCTGCTACGGAAGAAAAGCAGTCTGCAGGTTACTAATTTTTCGAGGGCGTGTAATCAGCCACAAACTTTATCAGTTTTGGGTCATTTAAAATTCGGTACATTAGTAATGTCTGCTCCGGCAAGAGGTAAAGTTGACACGATTATAACATATAATTTAGCACGCACCGTCGCGAAACCGGCTTTAGGTATAAAAAAAATAAAACGACGTTACATGCGATATGTTGTGCGGTACCGATATGGGTGATACTCTGTGGACACGAAGACTAAAATGAAGTGATTTCGTAAACGGTTTAGGCGTTGGTTTTGTAGATTTCGTAAGCTAAAAAAAAACAAAGCGTTTGCTTTGTTGCAAAAAAAGTACTTTTATTACATGACCGGGTACACTGAGCCGCAACTTTTTAAGTTATGACTAAAATTTCGAGGGGCATCAAACGTATATTGAAGTGTACAAAATCTTGTGCAGAGGTTCGGACAATTTATATTGATGTCTACGCAAAACATCGTTTTATTTATGGGGCTAGTACCGTCGGTTTCATCTTCAAAAAGTTTAATAAAAGCGGGAGGTTTAGTTGTTAATGGTGCCTCGTCCTCGTTGTTAAACTATTATGTTAGACCTGGGGATATCTTACAAGTCACACCTCGGGCTTTAAGACCGGTGAAAGCAATAGCTGATTACCACAGTTGGTATTTTATTAGATTAAAGCTTTCATTTGTGTCGTTTTTTCAAATTGACTGATCTATGTTGATGTTCACTTTGGTTCGTTGGCCCCATAAGCACGAAATTATTGCTCCTTCGTTTTTATCAGAGCGCTGAATTAGGTACTATATTCGGCAGTTTCCTGTGAAATCAAAAAGAT
>Ga0302221_10002117_pt1 | contig 12531 bp, 15 predicted proteins | sample II_Palsa_E2_1_FD_193517 | JGI IMG/M metagenome (GOLD analysis project Ga0302221, IMG submission 193517) | Peat permafrost microbial communities from Stordalen Mire near Abisko, Sweden - II_Palsa_E2_1 | ecosystem: Environmental > Terrestrial > Soil > Palsa > Peat permafrost | place: Sweden... | reverse complement strand
AAACGTCTCGTTGATTGCCTGTCAAGTACAGTGAGTCCAATAAGCCCCTCACAATAGAACGAGATATGAGGCTTACATCCTCTCTGGAGAGGCGCCCAAGCAGAGAAGTATCTGCATTGAAGTTAATAGCCAGCCATGTGAGCAACAAACAGAAGCTTACCCTATGACCAGATTCGTCACATTGCCATTGCTGAGCGCCGTCGCAGGTGGCTGATCGCAATTGCTTTGACACCCCGTAGAGCAAAATTCCTGATACAATCGCAATGAGAAGGAGACACATAAAGTAGACATGGACTTACAGATGTTACTCCACAATAACCATATTGATCGCAACAAACATTGAGAGGGCACGTAGCTCCAGCGACCGGGGCCCAGCTACCGCACTCTGCTTTTGCATCACAATTCGAGATACATGGGGGAACAGTGCAGTGTGCTGCATCAAGGCCACACTGCAAACGTTAGTAAGATGATATATATATTGGAATGGCTTCAAACATATCCACTAAGTGATGGTACAGGTTAGCTTCTGTCAACACTGCTTAGCTACTGCTTCAAATACCTGTTTCCATTACAACATGATCCATCAGCACATGGCGATCCATCGGCGCATTGTCCAGCAGGCGAAGCTCGCTCAAACAATCCATATGGTTGTAGTATCTCTGAAGGTATAGATGTATTTGCCCTCGAGGCAATATGGTAGTGCTCTGCAGACACTGTCCCAAAAGCCGCGAGAACGAATATAGTAAGGAGCTGTGTCCACAGAATTACCATTATGAACTGTAAGTCGGCCTTTGCATGGAGCTGCCCGAACAAAGGAAAGTAAATGTTGGTATCAGTTAATATGCCAAGATGTTTCAGCGTGTATCATTAGCCCAGCCTTGAGAAAAGTATAGACAGTAAAACGATAGTGCAGCCCTCGATGTCAGTCAACAGAGTCTGCGGGGGATGCATCCGGTTGCCAAAGTCGATGGGCGGGATTGGTGAAGGTGCGAAGTGAGTTTGACGGAGAAGATCAGACGCGTACGGGATAAGAGGTTGCAACTTTCGAGGTAAGCCCAACAGAGTCAAGGTATCCTTGAAAACCCCGGCTTTCAAGATCTCGCTTTCGTATTGAGATGGAAGCTCGGTGGAAGATGCTCAGGTGTGGTAAGGTCGCTACGGTTCCATGTTCCTATAGTGCGAATCTTGACATATCACTCTCCTAGCCATGAATGCTCTTGCCAGGACCATTTTAACGCCGCGGAAATATTTTAATGGTCAGCTCGCCGGAAGAGTTGTGAAAAGAGTTACAGGCATCCCGGACTCGGAGTCCGAGTCTAGACTTTCGAAGTCACAGCTTGAGTCTTCGCTAAATGCATCAACATGATGATCATTGGCAATCTTACCTGCAGTGATGTTCATGGCCTCTAGACCCTCAATAGTTGAATCAGCTACGGCTAAGTTGCATATCGGTACATAGAAAGAAGGTCAACTGTGCCCAGTTCGTGAGTTCATCCGATGATTGCCTGGGTTGATGATCATGGGGTTACATCAACCTTCAATCAAAGATACACTTTCGTGGAAATCCGTGCTGATCTGCGGCGAAGGCTGCGCCGCCTCCCTAAAAGCTTACATTATCCAGACGCAAGAAGATCAGCAGGCAAGGTATGTTGACATGTTGTAGATTCGTCTCAATGTTGCATGCGAATAGGTTACCCTATTTGATCTTGCAGCCTGCAAGCTGCAAGGGGAAAATTCATAGCGTGAGTGAGAAGAACCGAAGAAGCACCCTGATGCAGGAGATATTCCGTGGCGTGGTAAGCGTGGGGTAAATATTGGCACTGAGGGCGTGCGTATAGTGACATCTGCTCTCGAGCCTCGCTTCAACATTTCAGCGGATTTCGGAAAATGGGAACTTTACACACATCCTCGTAGTCTTCTGGGAAACATGCAGGGCATGGTAATAACCCTGCTCATGGGCCTCGGTGAGAATGCACTGTCCGAGTCCACAACCCCTATCTTGATATCGTCTTTTTTTGCTCTGTCTAGGAGTCGCTGTGTGAAACAACTACAGCAAGATGAATATCTTCATAAGTGCATTGCTGCAAAGCTTAATCTGGACGACAGCCACGGCTCAAGTCCAATTAGTGAACGCGACCCAGGCTTCAATTAATACCACCGTGTCGAGCACTTGTCTTGCAGTACTCAACCAGGCCGTGACGTGCGATCCGTCCATCACGTTATTCCAAGGAAGCAAGCTTTCTGGGATTCCCTTTTTTTTCAACGCTACACAGCTGGCAAAACTCTGCACGACAACTTGCTCCAGTGCCTTGGCAACATGGGAACGAAGAATCGCAGGAGCTTGTGGAAGCACGTACTGGCCCTCGCCTCAAGGAACGCAATACCTACCTGCATCTCTGGCCCAAGCTTACGTTGAAGCATTTAATTCAACTTGTCTGCAAAATTCGTAAGTTTTTTAAATACTTGACCTTGAACAGTTGGACTGATACATCCAGGGCGGGACAATATTGCAATCTCGTGATTGCGAGTGCGCTTGGCATAAATCCTACAAATCAACAGATAGTAGGACCTGTTGGTGAGTTCAAAAGAAGTTCAAACACGAGCGCTGTCTGAATTCCCCAAGCTTCGACAGCAGGTTGCAATGGCTGTTTCTTGTCCTTGTTGAGAACTCAACTCGAGATGCCAATGGCCTCTACAACAGACCTGGCAACTGCATTTTCTTCCTTGACGTCCTCGTGTCACTCTACAGGATGGACTGTTACAAGTCCACCAACAGCGACAACATTTGTCATTCAGTAAGTCCTCAACTTCACCTTGGTTCCTTTTCTGACTTGTGTCAAGACCATCCTCTGTTTCCTCAGCGGTTCCTACGTGTGCGGGAACATCCTACAGAATCTCCAGCTCGGATACTTGCCAAAGTATTTCCATGGTTAAAGGCATAAGTACATATGATCTCCTAAAATCCAACTCGCTATCAGCTTTTTGTGGAAGTTTTCCTACTTCTGGCACGCTTTGCATACCGAGCCTGTTAGTTTGCAACCCGTATACGGTGAAAACAAATGATACATGCTCGTCAATTCAGACTCAATTCAACATCATATATTCTCAGATTACGGCATGGAATCCGGAGCTTGGAACGTCATGTACGAACATCGGAAAATACGTCGGATATGTCATCTGCGTTTCTAATCCTGGGGGCACTTGGGTGAACCCGAGTAGTGTGACAACTTCGAGTGCACCTACCACCACAGCGTAAGTTCAAAGATCTCGAGACTCACGGAGACGCTAAACTTCAAAAATAGTCCCTTTTTCAACAACTCATTGACAGCAATGGTAAATCAAAATCCCTTTCCAGCATGGAACTTCATGTTTCATGAAATTTTGACCCAAGAGTATCCAAGAGGGTCATAAATTATAAAGCCCGCTTTTACGGTACATTGGCCACTAACACCATTGATAGAGCTTATTTCCAACCCAAACCTATGTTGCTCTGAGCAACTTTGTTCCTTACGCCAACGGAACCAGGATGGACTGTGCGCAGTATGTTACAGCTCCAATACTAACAAACTATACGTCAAACAGTACAAGTTACGCATGCCAGGATGTGGCGACGCAGTACAATATCTCAGTGTCAGATTTTGTTTCATGGAACCCATCGGTGAATACAACAAGTCCCTGTACAATGGCAAATGGACTTCAGTACTGTGCCCAGAAGTACAACGTCATGGCGGCAGGCATCACGCCGGCGTGTACAGAGGTCGAAATCGTTCCACCTGGTTACACGTGCTCTAAATTCACGTCTTTGTATGGAGTGGACGAATCACAATTTCTGCTTTGGAATCCAAGTCTTGATGCAAATTGCACCACAAATTTCTTTCCGGGTAAATTTGTTTCCACTCCCGTGCAATTTCAGTGACTGATGGTTTGAAGGCACATGGTACTGCGTCGCAGTGTATCATTATCGTCAGCCTGGTAAGTGTGCATTCAGCATTATTCGAGCATGTAACTCATAATGAAATGCAGGCATCGTTTCAACCTGTAATCTCTACTCGACTCCCAATGATACCAATTGTGAGTATTTCTAAAAGCTGGTTGATAGCGAAATTGTTGTTGACTTTATCAAAGGGTTGGATCTACCTTGCCAAATACTCGAGACAAAGTTCGGTCTGTCACACGCCAGATTTGTTGCATGGAACCCTTCCGTGAACACGAACTGTAAGTCTATTGTAACAATTGATTATCTATTTAAAGCTTAACACCGCAGGTTCTGGTATCTATCCTGGATACGATTACTGTGTGTCGATACCCAATTATAAACCAACTTACAGCTCAACGACCGCATACGGTACCTCGCTCTCGAGTGTACCACCTCCAACGACGTCCGCGAGTGTGACCACAGGTCAGAGTACATCTAAATCTGGCACAGCTTCATCAAGTCCGACAACAAAGAGCGCTACAACTACCAGCAAGCTTTCTTCCACGTCGACAAGCTCTTTGAAGTCTACATCAACGTCAAAGTCCACGTAAGCAACCAAGTGAGCGGCATAGGGTCTGGATTGAAAGTGTTTCAGTATATATTATCATGAACCTCTTTGACCTTGGGAATACATTTTTGCAAAGTCAAAGCTCTGAACATAAATTTATACTCCAAATAAGGAATTCTTCTCAAATGTGCACTTTACTGGAATGATTGTAAGGCAGGCGTGGAAATGTAAAACTCTTTCCGCCACAGAATGGACAAAAATCTCCTCCTGCGTAATCGAGCTCAATTGCTTACTACCCTTGGGTCCATTTCCCAGGCTAGCCGCGATGGAAGGATGATTCCTACTCATGATACTAGAATAGAACTTTTCACTGCAAAGGCGTACAAAGGGGAAGTAACTCCGAAGTGAAAAAAAAGAGCAGTCGTCTTGCCGTATGTAGGGATGGCAAAATTCAAAAACACGCTTGTTTTTTTTAATTTCCGACGATAAAAAACTGTTTTTAATTATTTCCCACAACTGTAACATTAGTGATACAACTTACATATTTGCTCAAAAACCAGTGAAAACGCTCTATTTCTCAACTCCTCAAACACTCTAGCCGCTTTCGGCTAGGTAGTCACGCTCTCAGTCACGTGCGAATTAAAAAAATCGATAAAAACAGTGGGTCCACAGTTTTTTCTTTAAAACCCGGTTTTTATGCCATTCCTAGCCGTATGGCTGTATAAACTGGCGAATAATGGAAGCCAAGTGACCGAGCGCGTCCGAATTACAAGGAAAATACAGCCATGCAAAAGAACAGGATCCACTCGCATGATCATAAACAGTAAGCTTGACTACTGCAGCCCTACGGCAAGGTACATACAGCCGAGCATAGGAAGCATTACCCCACGCCACGGCTTACCCCACCTCCACACCCCTTTTTTCTCGGCTAAGACGCCATCCAAGCATAAAATGATTTGCCCCCTATTCAATGCTCCAGAACCCCCTCACCCGCACCTGCGGCCGCACTTGCGGCGCGGGTGTGATATCGAGACACCCTTACTGCAGGAGCTGCAAACAAGCATTGCTAGCATAAGGAAAAAACGGGTCCTCGTTACCGAACAAAAGCCGAACAAAAGCTTGTGCACATTCGTACAGTATCCCGGGGTAAAAGTTTGATTCTATCTAGTCTCCGCTCGCGTTGAGTCGGCCTTCCTCCTTCCTCGATGGTTCTTTTTCCTTTGTCCGCAAGAGTGTCAGGGTTGCGAAGAAATCCAGGCTTCTTAATCGCCAAGGGGAATTTCTCCGGAGCGAGCCAACGGGGTGTGCAAAAGCGCATGGGCTATGCTGGTAGCTAGTCAAGGAAAGCAGACCATGATATGTGGGTAAATACGGGTGCCGCTTTTTGCTCAAAATCAGCATCGTAGGCTGAAGTGGGGATGGGGACTATGTGTAGGTGCTAAGTAAAATTATTTGTGATAAACCCTCACAACGGTCCGCAATAACCTGCATTGTCTTGCTTTCTCCAGTACACTTGCCGTGGAATCATACAATTTGCAATCATGAAGTCCTCACTTTTCGCTCTAGTGTCTCTGTTCATTACCTTGAGCTATGCGTATACTGTCGACCCACCTACAACAGCTCCCAGTGATACAATTCAAGATTGTAAGGCTTATTCTTATATTAAAATGCTACTTTCTTCGAAGGAGCTTGAGAGCTTAGGAGCTGTTTCAAGAGCAGGTCGAAGAACAAAGGGGGTTGTCAGCTCCCGAGACAGCTCCCAGGCTCTAAGCTCTTACAACAACTTTTATCAAATAACAGTGCTAATTCGTTGCGAAGGCACAAATTGGGTGGTCGTATCTGCGACTGATACCTGCCAAGCAATTTCCGATAGCAATGGCATCACGTTAGCACAGTTTGACACATATGTGAGTTATTCGAATGAAAAATGTGTCTCATACTGACTTGTGGCAGAACCCTTCACAAAAGGCAGCATGCAATCTGATTGTGGGAGACTCCTACTGCATTGAAGAAAACTTTGGTGTCCCGCCCCCGACCAGTACAACTTCTTCAACTTCTAGTTCTACTGGTCTCTCAACACCGACTCCTCATCAGACGGGGCTTGTCAGCAATTGCGATTCGTTCTACCTGGTCCAAAGTGGAGACCAGTGTGGCAATATCGCGTCTGCATATGGTATCACTCTGGCCAACTTCTACGCATGGAACCCAGCAGTCGGAAATACATGCGCTTCACTCATTGCTGGAGATTATGTCTGTGTGAACATTGTCGGTGGGACCACTTTGACGAGCAGTAAACAAACGACGACACCCACCAACGGCATCACAACACCGAATCCAATACAAACGGGCATTGTTAGTAATTGCAACACATTTTACCTTGTCCAAAGTGGCGACCAGTGTGGCACCATAGCTTCCACTCATGGAATCACTCTTGCTAGCTTTTACGCCTGGAATCCAGCAGTCGGATCAACCTGCACTAGCCTCATTGCAGGAGATTATGTTTGTGTAAATATTATCGGGGGCACAACTTTAACAACGAGTACATCAAAATCGCCTACAAACGGTATCACAACTCCCGGCCCAATCCAGACAGGAATATCGGGCAGTTGCAATACATTTTACTTGGTACAATCCGGCGATCAATGCGGGACCATCGCTTCAAGCCACGGAATCAGCCTCGCGAATTTCTACGCTTGGAACCCTGCTGTGGGCTCAACTTGTACTTCACTTATTGCAGGAGACTACGTATGTGTCAATGTTATTGGAGGCACAACTCTGACAATCAGTACGTCCAAATCGCCTACGAACGGTATCACGACTCCAGGCCCAATTCAGACTGGAGTTACAGCCAACTGCAATACATTCTACCTCGTACAATCCGGTGATCAATGCGGTACTATAGCCTCTAGCCACGGCATCAGTTTGGCTAGCTTCTATGCATGGAACCCTGCTGTTGGCTCAACTTGTGCCACATTGATCGCGGGTGACTATGTTTGTGTCAACGTGATAGGCGGGACGACTACCACGGCTTCGAAAACGACATCGACGAAGGGAAATGGAGTTTCTACGCCGACGCCGACGCAATCGGGGATGACTACATCTTGCAAGACGTTCCATGATGTGGTCTCAGGAGATCAGTGTGGGACAATTGCTTCGAATGCCGGCATTACGTTGGCCCAGGTAAGAGCCTCATTTGTGCTCATGCTTCGGATGTGTGCCTCTATATGCTGACACCCGATAGTTTTATTCATGGAACCCTAGTGTGGGGAGCAGTTGCTCGTTTTTGGACTTGGGTTACTATGTCTGTATTGCTGTTTTGTAATAGGGTTGATATTGAAGTGATGTACGCAGTGGCTCAATGTTATGCTTCAGGTTGGAAAATGACATCGTGAAAATTGAAGATATTTAAGACCATGTAGCTGACTAATTGTATTGTATAAATTACGTATCAATCAGAGAAGAGCTGCTCTATCCGTGATACAAACTTGCCGCAGGGAAATCTCAACAAGAAAATCAACAAATGGCTTTGGAGGAACGCCACAACACTTGAACCTGGACAGCTCCCTCGAGAATTCCAATTTCACGAGATCGCATTCAATGACTCGGCAGGAAACCCATATTTTGGTTACTCCCTGAGCATGTCGAGAACCTTTTCCCTATTCGCCTGTTGTGCTCTTTGGAACGGCGTTCTTCCCGCCCCGTCCAACATACTTTTTCTCGCCCCACGATCCAAAAGTACTCTTACAGCTTCTACATTTCCATTCTGAGCCGCCAGATGCAGCGCGGTATCAAAACCTTTACGATATCCAGAGAAACCTGCGGCATATTCCGCCTCTGCCCTTGCTCTTGGATCGCCGTATCCGTCATAAGGGTCAGTGGGCGACGAGGCCCAACTCGATCCTGGTATGTAATAGTTCACACTTATACCCTGATTCATCAAGTAGCGTAACATATCGGCTCCTCCGGAGCTTCTTGATCTGACAGCCGTAAGGATAAGATCGTCGTTTGGTCTTCGGATGGAAAAGTGAGAAAGGATGTGTTGTAACATTTGCGGCTCGCCAGAGGCGGCTGCCAAATTTGGCAGAGAAGTGGCATAGTCGTTCTTGGATAAGTCAAAGCCCGACCCGACGATTGCTCGGAAGAGCTCGATGCCAGATGAAGCATCTGGACTCTGAACTGCGTAGATGATGGCCTTTTGGTCGGGAATTGCCCAGCCTTGACGGATGAGGTGTGCTAGGACTTCTCGATTGATGGCGTGAGGAGGAGTATATTCGCGGAGAGAGCATAGTTCGAAGTGGAAGATGCAACGTGGAGGAGGTGGTCCAATATCAGCAAGTGCTTTTGCTAAGGTGTTGTTCTTGTAGTTGATAGCAACAAGAAGGATTATTTGAAGGAGGAATGGATCGCTAAAGACAGAGATGCCGCTTTTTGAGTGCATTGAGTCGTCGAGAGACATCAAAGCTTGAAAAGTAGCGGAGGGACAAGCCAGGAGGATATGCCGGAGCAGTTCGACTAATCAAATTGTCAGTTCCTTTCAGGTCCCGCTACTGATGATGGCTTCCGGTTACAAACCTGGAGGTACAGCGAATCCAGGCTCAAGTATACAGATTTTTATAGCAGCAGAGACTCGTCCCATATCGGATCCGAGCCATGACAAACGTGCAAGACTGTAATCTGTACCTTCAGCATCTTCGTCATGGCGTTCACCGGAGAAGTGCCTCAGATTGATGTCAATGAATTGTTCGAAAGATAGCTGGCCATCTTGGAAAGTCTGTGCTGTGGCAGAAAAACACCCCGGACTTGGCTCCACCATTTCTGCTGAAACAGAAGAGGGGTAAGTCGGGAGGACGAGGTGGGATGGCGAACGTTGAGAGTTGCCCTACTCGCTTTTCTCTGTTAGTCACGATCACATTCCGTGTAGTGGGAGCGATGAGTTGCTTTGGAGACTTTGGTCTACCTAATCGCCGTCGATCGAAGGGCGGTCGACGGAGATTGGGGAATATCCTTGGAGCTCGGCTCGGCTCATTGCTGGTTGTGAATTTGTGATGCTCTTTTCAATCGACGGATGTTCAGCTGACGTTGGCATGCAGCCTTAGGTGACAGGGGAAGTGGCGGGAGTAGCGGGAGTGGCGGCAAAGGCGCCACACAGCATGGTGGGGAAATAGGGTGTGTCTTTATCACACCTCCATGTGGAACCCATACCCATGTTGACTTCTCCATGTCACGTCGGTTCGAGGTTCGGCCGCATGAGTAAGGCACAGTATCACCCAGCTTGGTAAACAATCATGTTTCATTCGCTGGTCGAGTCCGAAAGACCGAATGGAACATACATCCCTCGAAGTCGTTGCCCCCAACTCCGGCTAGCTAGGAACGTATGATTCTCAAATTTGCGGACCAAAATACCAGGGGGGAAGACATTCAACTACCCATCACCAAGGTTCGGCTCAATCGTAAAGACCGAGATAATTTGGGAAAGGGGGGGAAGCTTCTGGAGCTGCTTCGATAGCAGCACAGGGTAGAATCATACACCCCACTTCTCGACACCAACCTGTTGATGGGAGTTTGAGGCCATCTTGAGATGCACTTTTGCTCTGTGTTCTGTATAGCAGAGCACCAGTCACTTCCACATTATCATGGCTTGGCTCACGTGGAAAATCTTGCCATTTGTTTTACTATTATCCATCACTCCAATACAATCCAAGAATATCGGTCCATCGATCCAAGTCTCCAGCTCGTTCGAATTTGACCAGGAGAGAAGCGGAGCTCCTCAAGTCCCCGCAGATCACGTTTTCTTTGCAAACTACCAAAAGAACTTCTCCTGGCACGATGATGCTCTCCTGGAAAGACTATGGCACGGCCGGCGTCCAAACGACACAGAAAAAAAAGCACTCGCAAAACGAGCTCCAACCACTGTCGTCGGTGATGCAGTGTTCAAACTCCCCAGCTGTTTGGGATGCATGAGAGCAGCGCTGCTCGATCAGACTGCCAGTCTGGATTCTCTGACTCGAGTCTTCCTACAGCAGCAAATTCTAATACCCACAGCCCAGCTGCAGAGTCGTTGTGTCTTCTACACCGGCGTTCAGGACCATTCAGATTACCTTAAACGTCTGGCACTCTTGGGCACGGCTTCCGGAACCTTTGAGCATCCCAACCTCTCCAAGCTCGCGACTGATTGGGCCTGCAGTAGCAACAAAGTCACTATTTGGGTAAGTCAGGAATTGAGCCTTTCTGCCCGCAACGATCCATTACTGACGCATGTATCAAGAACCTCTACTCAGGCAGCAATACCGTTAGCGGAGCGGCCGAAAACACCAACCAGTATAACTACTGGGAAGTGTATGTAGAGGGCAGCTGGCTGAACCCCCTGCTTGACCAGCCACCCAACCCACCCAATGCACAATTCACCTATTTCGGACGCATGTCCAACGCCATGGCGCAAGTTTGCGGCGGCACCATCTACGTCGCATCCTTGGATCCTACAAATCTGCAAAAGTACGGATTCATCTGGGCAAACGACGAATATCCCACACTTAAGGCACGCTGGCAAGCTGGCGGCTTCGGAGCGCCAACATCCCTGATTAGCGTGGATATGGCGAATCCCCAGACGCAATACGTGGTGAGCTTCAACGACTTGAGTACTCAGTATCAGGTACCGCCTACGAAGCGGGATGAGATGTGGGGAGAGGGCGAGGGATTGCAGAAGAGGGATAATTGTGATGCGAATGTGGCTTATGAGCCGTCGACGGAGGATTGGTTTGGTGTGGGTGGCAAGATCGGGCCGCTGGGGTATGGACTCGGGAACTAGGACCCTCGTTTTCTCGAAATATTTTGGGCTTATATATTATTGATCCCACGGAAGGTCTAGCCATAGGAAGGACGTAACGAGTTCCAAACGTCAAGTCAGAGTAACACTTTCTCGTTCTGTTGCTTCTCACAGACTTCTCTTCTCTCGTCTTGCCTTGTGCTAGACAATAGTCTTTTGAATCCTTCAGTGACCCACTTGTAGCAGCATAGATGCCAGTTCAGTTGTAGCCCTCGCTTAATATGAAAAGAGATTCGGAGTATCATGTTGAGGTGGGATTCTCAAAAAGAAAGAATTTGCATGAATCATGCGCTTCGCTAATTCAAGGGGCGCTGACTCCGTCCACTTCCAAATCTCTCCCACCAACAGACCAATACCCGGCTTTACCACGATAATTTTTGTACCTCGCCTTCCCCCGACAAGTCACCTTGACAAGTCAGCCTCGCGTGTTGGGGGCATGAAAAGGTGGACAGATATTCCACCTCGCCCTTCGCATTAATTCTCCCCCATCAATCACAACCCATTCTTACCTTGTGGCCTCGGACCAAGCTACCTCTACCTCTCCTCCATCAACCACAACCCATTCTCACCTTTCGTCTCGGATCAAGCCACCTCTACATCTCTCCTATTAACGACGATCCATCCACTCCTCGTCGCCTCGGACCCAGCCACATCCACCTCTTTCGTACCACCGACCACCCACCCCCTGCCGCCTTGCTAGCCCACATTTCTTCTGTTATCGACAATCTACCCTCACCTTGTCGTCTCGGACCAAACTACCCCACATCCATCCTGTCAACAATGATCCACCGTCACCTTGTCGCCTTGGATCAAGTTTGCCTCTACCAGTATTCAGGTTAGTCCCCCATCCACTCCTTCCACTATCATTTCCATACCTGCAAGCAACCCAATCTGTGTTTATAGATTCGCTATTAAATTTTAAATTATTTATTTTTAATATTTTTAATATTAAAATAAAATAAAATAAAATAAAATAAAATAAAATAAAATAAATATTAAGAATAAAAATCTTAATTTTATAGTTTAATTAAAACTTAAAGCTAAAAAAATTAAAAAATAAAAAATAAAATTATATTTAATATTTTTTTAGTTTAAACTTATAATTAAAACTAAAATATAATATATAATATAATAATTATATAATATATATTATTATTAAATAATATATAATATATAATATAATAATTATATAATATATATTATTATTAAATAATATATAATATA
>Ga0302221_10002116_pt1 | contig 12531 bp, 17 predicted proteins | sample II_Palsa_E2_1_FD_193517 | JGI IMG/M metagenome (GOLD analysis project Ga0302221, IMG submission 193517) | Peat permafrost microbial communities from Stordalen Mire near Abisko, Sweden - II_Palsa_E2_1 | ecosystem: Environmental > Terrestrial > Soil > Palsa > Peat permafrost | place: Sweden... | reverse complement strand
ATCTCATATGTCCAGTCTCTTCACTTATCTCATATCTCCTTAATCGATGTGAGGCAAATTCGTTGTGTAATAGCTCTAAGATTGGTTAGAGTTCTATATACATTTGGCGGTATATACTGATGAGTATCTAAACCAATACTTAGGCTAGCCTGACTCTTCTATGAGTAAATGCGAAAACTCTTTAAAATAAATGACACTCTTATTTAATCTTTCTATAAATCTCTCTAAGCTATATTTATGTCAGCAGCGACTAGTTTTATCTCTATATCAATATTGTTATGGTATTCTTATTAATATTATTATTAATATTATTATCATAGGAATTATCTATATTTGTAATGGTAGTTTTAATTTATCATCTTTTATTTTATCTATATTTATATCAATGTTTATTTCCTCTATATGCTATAAATTGTTTACTTTTATTGATATGTTATCTTTTAACATATTATCACAATATAAGTCAATGTTACCTTCTTTGAGTTCAGTATTAAACAGAATACCGGAACCATTATTTATTCTTGTATATATTTATATGATTTTTATCTTTATTATTAGATCTTTTTTTCTTAAGGAAAGACCTGGTATCTTTTACTTTATTGGTCTAGTTATAATTATTAATTTAGTATACCCTGATAGGTTCTTTCCATTCATATCATTTGGATCTTATGTTTTATTTAACCTTGCTTTTGGTTTATATTTAATTAACTTGGATCGACTGGGTTCTGCCTTCTCAGATGTTCTTATCAATCATTCCTTGACTCCATTTTCTCAAGGATTTATGGCTTTTCGGAATAAACTTTATCATAGTTCTCATGTTATTGTTCGATATGTTGGGACTAGAAGCTACATGGGAATCGTATTTGGAAAAACTCCTATGTCTTCTACTGGTCGAGCTTCTCTAGTTATTTGTGTCATTTCTGGAACTGGTTATTTGATTAATGAACAGTTAAATCGGCGGTCTAATGAACGTATTGCAGATGCTCAAGTAGCTTCTCAAGAGCGTATTGCTACTGCTAACCGTGAGTCTACTGAACGTACTGCTATGGCTCAGGTAGCAGCTCAACATGAAACCAATACGATTCAACGTGAACGATTGGAATATGAGAAAGCTCGAGATGCTAAATCATCTTGGGGCTGGAAATAAGTAAATAATGTCCTTTGGTATTGCTCAGAGTCAGAATGTTATTAGTTATTTAAAAATGATAATATTAATAGAATAAAGTAATAATCGATCTACCTAGCTCCTTTTGCTATCTATTTATATTTTTTTATATTAATAGGGTAGTGCCTGTTAACTGAAGAGGCAGCTTATAGCCGAAATAAATTGAGTAGTTAAGTACTCCATTCCGTACATCGTATTATCATAATTTGTTAAAGATACAGGGTATTTAGAGTCAAATGCAGTACCCGAGTTGATATAACAATATAATCGATTCTAAAAAATTTCCATAAAAAAAGACCAAAAAGTACGGTATGCAAGCTCATGCATAGGACACTTCTCATACCTCGTTTTAATTTGAACTGATTTACTCATATCATATGTCTATTTATAAATTTTGAATACTAATCCTACTCTTCATCATATGAATCTGTATGCCAAAAAAGTCCTTACCATTTATATAGGATCTCTATACCATCCTCTCTTTTATTATATATTTTTCATTAAACTTGGTAATTCAACGTTATTGTTTAGCACTTCTAATACTGATATCATTTCAATTAAATCTATTAATAAATATATCATCTTTTATTAGGTTTAAATTCAAATGTAAACTTATAATTCTTATAATCTAGTTTTACATATTATTTGCTTATATTGAAACTTTATTAATAAGCTTATAATTCTGATTCAATATACTTTGTCGCATTTTATTATGAAGTATTGCCTTTCTTTTAATATTTTAGTATATCTCTTATATTTTTATTCTTTTCATTATACTTTTATAATAACTCTTTCACATTATATGATATAACTCTCTACTTTTTGCTATATTTTGATAAGCTTAACTTATGATATTTATTTAAAATACTGTAATAGTAAACTATAAAGATTAAACCTCAATTGTACAATACAATAAAATACTTTTAAAGAATAAATCTTTAATTCTCGTTAATCATACTTTAAGAGGATAAAGATTAATTATATCAAAGGGTTTTTTATAAGTTTCTACTTAAGTGTTAAATCACTGTAAAGCAAGTGGATTGCTTTTAGTTCATTAACAGCGTAAGGACTAAATTAAGACGTAGATGAAACACGTTTGATTAATGATAAGTGTAGTTTATGAAGAGATCTTAATTATTTGGCAGAACTTTATCCTATTAAATGTAATTCCTCTTTTATTATTATTATCCTTATTATCTTTTGTCTTTGCTTTTATTTGAGAATTCTTATTTTCATTCCATTCATTCATACATTTTTATTACTTGTGAAACAAAATATTCCTTGTAATTTTATGGCAATATATTTCATTTATTCATATGGCATCTCGTTATTGGGTTTATATTACTCTATTTAGTCCTTGCTATATAGGTATCTTATTTACTCGTCGGAAATTACGACCGAATGATACTCCATCTCCAGTACCTAATCATCCCTGGGAATAGTTATTTAGTTTTAAACAATCATTATCATCTCCCCCCCTCATTTGCCTCGTTTTCCTGGATAAAAAGGGGTAAGCAATATTAATCATTATAATATAGAAAAATTAGCTAGAATAATAGATAGATATTTCCAAGTCTTTGAAGAGAAATATAGACTATACAGAACCATAAGATGATTACTGGTAATACAATGACGAATATCAGTACCAGTACAAAGTCTAGCACTAGAGCGAGAATTATATTATAGTGGTATAAGATCTATGAAAGGTCAATAACGAAATTCTACTTTTAGTTAAATCAGTATTCTTGTAATTGTTTTAAATAATGAAGAGTAAAAAGGTTTAAGTAAAAACTAATAATAGTACTACCAATAAGCCTAGAGAATAGATAATAAGGCTTATACCAATGCTAAGACATATTAACTACAGACTGATAATAAAGAGAATATAAAGCTATATCATTAATATTATCGAGACTTCATCATGGCGTTATTTTATTCTTTTTGCTCTAATTATCTTTAAATTCGATATATCTTTTTTTTATATGAGTCGATATTATCGTAAAAGACCGACTCAATTAACTAAAGATTTTTCCATATATGCATAAAAGATATATCATAACTTTTTGTCTAAGTATTCTATTTATGTTTATGCTAATAATGGTTTTTATTCAAAAGAGTCTAGTTTATCATATATTTATACTTGATCTCTATTTTCATTTGTTTTTGTGGAATTTAGAACTAACAAATAAATTTTATAGTAAAATTGTAGACATTTTAAGGTTTATGTGGTATGAACCCCCAATGTTATATTATTTAAGAAAAATCGTGTTTAATTAGTTAAATTTCATTATAAAGATAAACCAAAATATGATCAATTACCCAATCTAACCCATATCGAATAATTAATAAATTTTTATATAGTAAATTAGCTGATAAATTAGTCCTTATGTCACCTATATTATTTGTTATTTATGATTGTCTTTTCAATGACTTTATTATATCCAAAGTCTTCTATTATTTACTAGTTTATATTCCTATGATCTTGTTTCACCGTATTGGATTACATATGTGTAAAAAGCACATTATATAAACAAGTTACTCTGGGATATATATTATAAGGATGAAGAAGAACCATGTATATATGCAATAGCAGAAAAAGATAAGAAAATATTAGATATATATTTATTAAATGGCTTAAGACATGATGTATATAGAAAATGTAACCAGATTTAAACAGAATTATACAGATAGACCAAATACTTATAGTAATATGGATAATTGTATCGATTTGAGACTGATAGAAAATAAAGTATTTAGAGAAATAGAGATAGAGGTAGAAACAGGTAATATATTAGAATATTGGGGTGAGAAGATTATAGAGACTGAAATAAAATACGATATAAAGGAAGAGTGGATATTGTTGGCGGATAAATCTAAGCAAAAAGAAATTTAAAACACTTCACCTTACAACAAGAGATTATACACGAAGGTGAAAACAAAACATCGTAATACTGATCGAGTTATCGATTTAAACCTCTATTATGATCAGTATTTCTAGCTCGTCACAATATCTTAAACTTTATACGAGATTATTTCACGATAATATCAGATTTTCAATTTATGTTCTTGGCTAATAATCTCTTTATCTTTTCTCTAGGTATACGGTTATTTGTCGGTTTTAATTTTGTTGTAGTTACATAACTTATACTCGACATGAACTTCAACGACAACAACGTGGCCAATACTTCAAGGGTAAGGCATCACAGCATACTACACAACGTGACAACTCTAACATGAACCCTCTCAAAGAAAAGACTAACGGAGCGTATAGCCTAGGTCACCCTGTGTATGGTGAGGAATTACCAAATGGGGATTATCGGGTGGATGGGTCACTCACTCATGGAAAGGGCAGTCCCTCGCATCCATCTCACGAGTTGGGTACAAAGGATTCTCAAGGGAAGGCTCAACGCTATATTCCACACGAACCTGTAGTTGTACCTGACTCATCAGTCTCAAGTTCAATAGCAGGGTCAGAGAAAGCTCTAGAACATCCTCAAGTCAAGGAGAAACTAGATCAAGGGTCAAAAACTCAGGATTGATCATAAACCGAAAGTACATTTCTTCTTTAGTTATTAAAACTGAAGTAATTCTACTTAATTCGTTTAGGTGCTTTATTATTAATTCCCGTTGGATTTATTGCTTTGGGATTTGGTTTATATAAATATTTTAGTTCTCCTGCGAGTACAGTACTACCTAATGGCAATAATGATACTACAGTGAGAGCTTTATCGCAAACGGTAAATGATCTTGCTGAAACGAATATCACAGCTCTAAATACAATATCAGACCTTATAAGTGTTGACCATGGTGGACAAGCGTTGAGAATGGCTGAAACCACAGTAAACTTAATAACGCGGCTTTAAGAGCGCTTTTCCATATTGATTAGCATGGGTAGTTACTTCTTTATAAATTATAATCTTTTTTAATGAACAAACTAATTAATTATATATTGTTTATTTGAATCACTTATTGATTTAATTGAAATAATGATGAAAATTACAGATTATTAGTTTATTAATTACGGGTAATATCAAACTTATATTAATATCTTCTTATATTATCATCTTGTTCGTATGGATATATATATTGAAAATCAATATAATAACTTATATAAAGATCATTTTACTATAGATATTACCAAGTTTCTCTTTCATTTTTTTTATATCTGGTACTGTAATGCCTGTTGTATTGTAAGGCATTGGTTATGTTTCATAACATTAGCTGAAATATAATCCAATTGGTTTTTAATATTTTGGACATAATCTGTACCTTTTTTGTGAATATTGAAATCTTCTGACAATATATAGCTTTTTTATCACCAGAAATAGGTTGATTATCTGATAATTTCATATAGTCTCCTTTTCACTTGTTAAATAACCAATAGCAACACTACTCTCATGCGTGGTCCAATATATTATATTTACTAATAAAATAGCCTGCTTTGTTAACCAACTCTGAGATGTTTGTCCATACAATTGCTTACCTATTGAAGCCATCTCTACCATACTCCATATCATGATGCATTGCACTTAGACGCTGTACTATCACTATCGAAGCCAGCTTAATCTCTGTACGATGACACCCCTAAAGCATACCCTAGGCAATAGGGTTGTAGTACTAATATTATCGTTATACTAAGCCTACTCTTCAACGTGAATACCAAGGCATCTCCTAGTCCACTTAACCATATCTTCATCAATGGTACAGCCCATAGCACAGATGTCTCACGGCAATTTATCTCTATCTTATATGTCTAAGTCTATTCGTAATGTTCAATTATTATTATTATTTAATTATATAGATACTTTTTATCTATAGGCTCTCACAAGCCCGTTTTAATTAATTAGTTACAATTCCTTGACTCTTTAATCTCTTAAGTCACACAACCCTTTTCATCTCCTTTTTATCTTTTAAAGCCCGTTTTGTAGTTAATCATAAGAATATAGAATAGGTTCCTTATAAGGTACTCTAGCTCACTACTCATTGTTTAATAACGTTATTTGCCGATTAACACTCTTATAATTTAAACTTCATATTTAGATTAATCTTTTAATAATCTATCGATTTACACTTACAATAGAATAAAGAACTATTGACTAGAAATACATTAAATCTTTATTTTATCCTATATGGATATTTATGCAAGTTCTAAGCTTTTATAAAATAACTTTTTAATTTGTTTAAACTTTACTTCATTTTCATAAAGTAATTCACTAATAGATTAAAGTATGATTAAATTGCATATAGGAAAGAAGTAATTTAAAGTCTACTATACGTTAGAAGGAAAGATCTCACACTATCTTTATTATAGAAATATATTCGTTGTTTTTTTATAATCCACTTTATTACCATAAAAATAATAAGAATATAATCACAAGAATAGTCTCTTTGGTTTATAAAAGTAGTTAGATACGTTTAGTTTTTATTATAAGATATATGCCGATAATCTACACTATCTTCTATACGAGAATTATCCTCAGTTAACGCGGATATCTTTACTACATGACTAGCACTGGTAGTATTAGCTTTGTCCAATAATCTATTACTATTCTCTAAAGCTTCTTGTAAGTGAACTAACTCTACATTAGTTAATAAAGCCTTAAGCCTATCAATCTCAGCCTGTTTCCACTAATAGTACGATGAGCCACCTAATTCAGTACCATCGATTAATTTATCTACTACTTCACTGGCCTGTGTCAAAGTCTCAGTCAATGAAGCTATACTAGGATTATTATTACTCTGAGCCATATACTAGAATACCATGTTGTTAATGCATTATATTTATGTTTAATATAGTTAATCATTTCTTAAGTTTACGTATTATCCACAAGGAAGCTTTAAGTATACCAAGCATAGTCACTATACTTACCTTGCTCTTAACGTGGATACTAGGAGGTTCCCTAGGTTAGTCAGCCATCTATTTATGCTTGGTATAGCCCACGTAGTTGTCTTTATTACAAACTCTATACACTTTCATAATGCTTAGTACTATCACTACTTGAATACACAAAGCTTTACTTCTCTCAGCTTCATGCTTTACCATACCTCCCATACAAGTTATTTAAATCTTGAAAAGACCCTAAAATAGTACAGAAAGTTACGATTATTTAACTATTTATAACATTTTGAGGAAATAAGGATTTAATTAGAGATTCGTATACACTTTAAAAAGGAACTTTTATATATATTTTTACATAATTTACAAATTCTCACATATTTGCCAATTAACATATTTAAAGACTTTATAGCCTTAAAAATCACGTTTTTTAATAGCCTATAGGTTCACAGATATTTACCATACAACCATTTTCACTAATTTCTAGGTATAACATGGCATTATTTAACTGGTTATTTATCCAGTTTTAGGCAACATTTAACAACTCTTATACATTTTTATGACATATGCGTTTATTAGAGATTTGTATACACTGTTAAAAAGGAAGTTTATATACATTTTTAACTAATATGTAAAATATCACATATATTCCATACAACTTATTTAAATCTTTTATAGCCTTAAAAATAGCACTATTTTAGAAACAATATGGGATACATCGTTTATTAGAGATTATTATAAAATTCTCATATATACCATAAACTTATTTCATGCTTATAAAGTCTAAATATCACATTTTCAGTATCTTTAAAAAGGATTAAATGTAATAAAGAAAACAATGGCAGTACTATAGATAGTGAGGCTAGTACAAGTAGTAAGCAGAAAGCATTTGGCAATGGAAAATGAACTATTAAGAATAATAAAGTAATAGAATCTGTTCTTATAGATTACAGAAACAATACTAGATTATTAGAAGGTATTTTAGATAATTTAAAAGATCCTACTTTTGTTATGGTCAATTTGGTTGATTTATACGATAAATTATCTTAAAAAGTTCAAATGACTCTTTTCAATCTTAATTTTAACTTAACATCAAGAGTTCAAAATAAAATCTGTATTCTTAAAAGTCCAATTAAAAGTCTTTATACCGTTCCTAAGCGCTTTATGCTTAGCGAAGCATGTTCTGTTATCACACCAAAAAGTCCTCCTTTACCATGTTCTCAAACCACAATTCCCGTAGAAAATATCTTAAGTGAAAACAAGGATGAAGAATACGACTACGTGTCAATGCTTGGTTATCGTCAGGAAGTTCCAAGCCCTTATTCTTCAGTTCCCCAAAGTTCCCCGCTCCCCACGGAAAATCCAATAAATCCTCCCAGTGAATCTTCAAATTCTTCTAATCAAACGATTAGTACAACGACTACTCAAATAGAAACTATTGTTCGAATAGTTTCCAACAGTTTACTGAAAGCGAAAAACGTGAACAAGAACGTTTCGAAGAGAGGGAAAAAACCTCTAAATCTAAAGAATCTTATATCGATGCAAAAAATATGGTTACAGGTGTTATTTCAAGTATAGTCGGCACTGTTATCCTTGAAGGTATAACAAATCCTGAAAACGCCACAAGTAAAACAGAACTAAACCCTTTCTCAGGAACGCGTGATGCTGAGCCTGCAGATAAAGCCATTGTACAAAAAACCCTTTCACAGAAGAAATTTTAAGCAAGGTCATTAATCGCATGAAAAGCCTTTAGGAATAAAATCAAAGCCTAAAAAATGACTAAATTAATAAATTTTATCAAAGCATATAAATACTACTTCTTTTGCGTCATCTGTATATTACTTGTATTAAGACATTAAAAGCATTACTTAGGGATATATGTGAGGATTCAGTAAATGTCTACAAAGAGTTTGAAATGGATAATTAAGACTGAATGGATTCTTTTACCGAAATCCACGGATAATTAGCATTAAGATTTACAAAGTCTCTAAATAGTCAAAAATAATGTCAAAAAGGTACCTAAAACATCACAAATTTTGCATTCCCTGGGTAGGTATACGGATAAAATATCGTGATTTTCGACCTATTTCACAGTTTTATAAGTTGATAGGGATATATTGGAGAATTTCATTAAAATATATATAGATTATAAGAAGGTGTAAATCTCACACAAATCCCTTATGTCCTAAATGGTTGAAAATTAGTGTAAAAAAAGTGGAAATATTCAAGTTTATAAAAGTGATAAAAATGTTAAAATTTATGAAAAAAGTGTACAAAATGACAAGTTTTAAGAGCGTGAAAGGTTCAATAAGGAAAATGGCTGGAATTTGCATAAAAGTATAAAAGAGTGAAAATTGCATCATTTATAGATTTATTAATTAATAAATAATTTTACTGGATAATTAGGTCAAATGAAAATACAGTTTACAAAATGCGGAAAAACTAACCAAAAAGGTACCTAAAACATCACAAATTTCACATTCCTGAGTAGATGGTCACGGATTTCGTTTTTTGTGACTCAGGATTTCATAAAGATTTATAAATCATGGAAAATCGTTTAAAATAAGACCTTATAATGTTCTACATATCTACTACATTATAAAATACTCTAAGTCTAAATAGCTTTAAACTTTATAACATAATGAAAAGCTATAATTATTAATATCAGTCGGTATTGTTTAAAACTGGAGAATACCTCGATTAGAAGCCTTGATATATTCTGCAGTTTTAAAGAACAAAGTCTATTTAAGAGGCTTATTACTTGCATAGGAATATCGGTAGTAGATAGTTCGTTTTATCTCCAAGTAAAATCATGTCCGTATAGGGTATATTCATCATCTTAGAATCTGCTCCTGGACATATTTAAAAAAAGCTAATAATTAATTACTTGTGATTGATCCGGCTTTCTCTCGGGTATTGTAGAGTTAAACCTCTAGTATCTACTTATAAATAACGTGTTACTTATAAAGTTAGAGTTTCACCATAGACTAGATGATAATGGTTTATATACTATGAAGTTAACTAGTCTTAATTAGTTGTAAAGTAGTCAGTTGTGTTGCCTAATTGTAACTAAATGGGATTACATTAATTAAAATTATTTCAATATTATTAAAGTTTTATGAAAATCTAAGCCATTTCCCGATTATAATAAAGTATTTGAGCTCCTGAGGGATTTGTATGGATCTATTTACACTTTAATAAGTTTCTAGTCATTTGCCTATTAATATTACTTTATTCTAAAACCTTTAAATATGAGTAAATTTCCTTTATATACGAAAATTATAGATATAAAAATGTTTAATATTTATTACGTTATGAAATCCGATGATTGTCATATACTTGATTTTATAGGGTTTTCTATATGAAAAATAAGCCATAGTAAATAACTTTTGAATTAATAGCTTTATTAGCAGTTATATAAAGTCTTTACAAAAGGTCTTAAATGTAGTTAATTAATTAATAAAGAATCCATTGTAGATAATGCTAAGCTCATAGCAGATACCAACGAGCCTACAATAGACTATATGGCTATGTATTATACTATAGATAAGTCATATGACATAGACCTTACTATACCATATAGCATGGGTAGTGATCAAGAATATGAAATGTCTACACTGTCTAAAGCTAAGATTGACAATGCCAATATCAAGGTAGAATCAACTAAAATCGATAATGTCATTACTCATTTAAACGATGAGGAAGATAATAACATAGATTTTTACGAAATGGATAATCATGAATATGACCATGAAGCAAATAATAATCCATTTTTCGACGATTATGATGATGAAATGCCTACCACGTATAGTGAAAATAATATGGAAAAGTTAGATATATCAGTATCAAACAGTAATGAGAATAGGATGAGTAATAGCTTACTTAGTGTAGATAACAGTCATAAAGTAGTGCAGAAGTCTAATAATGCCTGTACCCATAACAATGACCATGACATAGAGCACAGTGATGAGTCTATATATACAGAGAACTATGAGACTAAGAATGAGGCAGTGATGGAAGGTTTAGATATAGCTAGGAATAGTATCAGAGAGTTTAATCAATCTAAAGATAAGATATATAATGATTTACCAGACTTAAATCATATATCTGGAGAAAGTATCCTTAACTCTCTATTAAAAGGAAGTCTAGATACTATAGCCTTATTAGACAGTTATATAAGTAAGAATAATATCAAGGTAGAAGACTATACTCCTGAGCATAGATCTACAGATAACTACTATATACTGAATAACCAAGTCTTTATCTAAGCCTAGAACAATGGGCTATCGTATACGATATAATATCAGAGTGTAGAAACCTAGATACAGTGAGAAAGACTGTAAGCAAGAATCCTATAATGACCAAACCATTAGCCAAGGGTATAGAGAAAGGCATTATAAGCTTAAATCTTGGAAACAGGGATTACTTAGATCGCTATTTTCCTAGTTAACCATATATTCCTTTAACATTATACATAGCAGTAGTAGTATCACTATGCTATTGCTTATTCGGGTTACTTTCTCATTAACTTCTATATTAAGTGTTTTTGGTACATAGTCATAGTGCTATTATGTTCCTTCCTATTGGTAAGGTGTTATCCTTGCTATGTCTATAGTCAATAGGCTTGTTTGTACATGGTTTATACTCAATGTTTGTATGTATTGGTTGGTAATGTACTACTCTCAATATTAGGTTATGTTCTTAATAACCTTACTTTTCAAAGGTAAAGTGTAATCCTACTTATAGTCAATTCTCAATATTTTATCTATGCTAGTAACCTTTATTCTTATTTGGTATTACTATCTATAGTACTCTAGGTTTATATTGCATTATTTTCTATCATCAAAGCATGTTATTTGCCTCGTAATAGTATATTGATCATAGTTCTAGATTAAGATATACTTTTGGTATATAAAAGGAAGTAAAACTATCATTACTAATCATTATAGTTATTAGATTATTACTTAATTGGTTACATCTTAACACTAGTCTATATACTACCACTTACACTTACTTAATTTTAAAGGTATATAATTGCTTCTTAATGATACTTGGTTCATTTACTCTTAACTCAATATATCTTCATAAACTTAATGTAATAAAGTTATAAAACTAAATTTGTATCTATTTAGCTTTTAATATTTTATTAAGTTTTGGACTTATAAGACATTTGTGTGAAGTGATAACGGTTAATTAACCTTTTAGAGATCTTTAAGATTTAATGAAATCCTAGTTATTCGCTTAATAGGATAAATACAGCTTACTTAAAGAGATTTCTTATTAAGAATACTATATAATATAGTATTAAACATACTAAAGAATTATTAGTAGCAACGAAGAACTTTATACGTTTAACTTTGCCAGAATATGTCAGGAGTTGCCCAGGAGCAGATTCCTCCTACTATGAAATTACCATTAAGAAACTTTATAGAATATCAAACTTTTGATATTAGTATATGAAAACGAAAAGCTTAGTATTTAGATTACCTATACTAAGATATATTCGGAAGACGTAAATATTAAATATAAA
>Ga0302221_10002114_pt1 | contig 12542 bp, 12 predicted proteins | sample II_Palsa_E2_1_FD_193517 | JGI IMG/M metagenome (GOLD analysis project Ga0302221, IMG submission 193517) | Peat permafrost microbial communities from Stordalen Mire near Abisko, Sweden - II_Palsa_E2_1 | ecosystem: Environmental > Terrestrial > Soil > Palsa > Peat permafrost | place: Sweden... | reverse complement strand
TTGGGCGCAGCGGTGACTACATGGAAGTTGGGGGATCTGGTAGGTATTCCCTGGGTGGGGTATACCTGCGGGTATTGCCGGTATTGTCTTCGACAGCAGGAGAACCTATGCGAAAATGCACTCTTCACCGGCTATACGATGGATGGCGGTTATGCCGAATATGTGGTGGCTTATTCGGATCATTGTTTTTCATTGGATGATAAATACGGAAATCCTTCAGGAGCGCCGCTTCTTTGTGCGGGCCTGATCGGATACCGGTCCTACGGAATGATCGGTCCCGGGGTAGAGCGCCTGGGCATTTATGGATTTGGGGCAGCGGCACATATCCTGATACAGGTGGCGCTGCACCAGGGAAAGAAGGTGTATGCCTTTACCCGGGACGGTGATCTTGAATCACAGACTTTTGCCATCCGGCTCGGAGCGGTCTGGGCCGGCGGATCAGGGGAGTCTCCGCCGGAGAAACTGGATGCGGCGATCATTTTTGCACCCGTAGGGCAGTTGGTGCCGAAAGCCTTGCAGGATGTCGATAAAGCGGGTAGCGTGATTTGTGGGGGAATCCATATGAGCGATATTCCTTCTTTCCGGTATGAACTGCTGTGGGAAGAAAGGATGATCCGCTCGGTGGCGAATCTGACGCGTCAGGATGGTCACGATTTTTTGGCGTTGGCCGCGCAGATACCCGTAAAGACGGATACCCGCTTGTTCCCGCTTCAGGAGGCGAATGAAGCCCTGGCGTCGCTCCGGAAAGGGGAAATACACGGAGCGGCAGTACTAGACATGTCAAAAATTTAACTATGCGTTTACCCGCTGAAATGCCCGGGCTCGAAAAAGTTATCAGAAAAAGCATCAATCATCGCACAGTGAAAATGAACCCGAACCCTGCGATGGGAATGGATGGGCATGACCATCATCAAATGATGATCGCAGATTTCAGGCGAAGGTTTTACGTGGTGTTGGGGCTGACGATCCCTATCATGCTATTGTCTCCGATGATACAGCATTTCCTGGGTGCTCATTGGATATTCCCCCATTCGGGCTATGTGCTCTTGGGCTTGTCGACGGCGGTATATTTCTATGGGGGCTGGCCTTTCTTAAAGGGACTGGGGGATGAGGTGAAAACGAAAACGCCGGGGATGATGTTCCTGATCGGGTTTGCGATCACGGTGGCGTATGTCTATAGTGTGGCGGTGGTGTTTGGACTTAAGGGAGAGGATTTCTTCTGGGAGCTGGCGACGCTGATAGGTATCATGCTCTTGGGGCACTGGATAGAAATGAAGTCCATTGCTGGGGCGTCAAAGGACCTGGAGTTGCTGGTACAATTGATGCCTTCGGAGGCCCACCTAGTGGCAGGGGATAAGACACAGGAGGTGAAGACGGATTCCCTGAAAGAAAAAGACATCATCCTGGTGAAGCCGGGGGAAAAGGTGGCGGCTGATGGGGTGATAATGGAGGGCGAAAGCTACTTGAATGAGTCTTTACTGACCGGAGAATCGAAACCTGTGAGAAAGATGAACGGAGATAACGTAATTGCCGGGTCAGTCAATGGGAATGGATCGTTTAAAGTGTCCGTATCGCACGCGGCAAAGGATTCTTACCTGGCCCAGGTAGTGAAGCTGGTGGATGACGCGCAAAAGTCAAAATCAAAAACGCAGCTGCTGGCGGATACGGCGGCAAAATGGCTGACGGTTATTGCTTTGGCGGCGGGGTTGAGCGCCTTTTTATATTGGGATCTGTCGGGTTATTCGCTGTCGTTTGCCATGGCGAGGATGGTGACGGTAATGGTAATCTGTTGCCCGCATGCATTGGGACTGGCGGTGCCGCTGGTGGTGGCCAGATCGACGGCCTTGTCGGCTAAACACGGACTACTGATCAAGGATCGTGCGGCCTTTGAAAATTCCCGGAAGATCACCGTGGTTGTATTCGATAAAACGGGGACGTTAACGGTTGGAAAGTTCGGGGTGTCGAAGGTGTTGGTGCTTCAAAAGGGGTTGGATGAAAAAGAAGTGGTACGGTTGGCGGCGGCGCTGGAACAACGATCGGAGCATCCTATTGCGACGGGCATTCTGCAAAAGGCAAAGGAACTGTCTGTTGCGGTGCCGGCAGTGGAAAATTTTACCGCCATAACGGGTAAGGGAGTGACGGGGACGGTGGAAGGTAAAAAGATATTGGTCGTTAGCGCTGGCTACCTGGCAGAAAATAAGCTGGCTGTTCCGGAAGGGTTTAGTACGGGTGAGGCGGAGACGGTGGTGTTTGTCATATCGGACGGGGTGTTGGCAGGCTATATGGCACTGTCGGATCAGATACGGCCGGAATCAGCAGCTGCGGTGAAGACATTGAAAGAAAATCATACCAAATCGATATTGCTGACGGGCGATAACAGCAAAGTGGCCAAAAGTGTGAGCGATACGCTAGGCATGGATAGTTTTATAGCGGAGGTGTTGCCTCAGCAGAAATTGGAGAAGATAAAAGAATTGCAGGGGAAAGGTGAATTTGTCGCCATGACAGGGGATGGCGTCAATGATGCGCCGGCCCTGGCCCAGGCGGACATTGGGATTGCCGTCGGCAGTGGCAGCGAGGTGGCGGCGGCAACGGCGGGTATCGTGCTGGTGAAAAGCAATCCGAAGGATATCGTAAGCCTGATCTTGTTCGGCAAGGCGACTTACCGGAAAATGATCCAGAATCTGATCTGGGCGACGGGGTATAATATCGTTGCGTTGCCTTTAGCGGCCGGGGTTTTGTATAAGCAAGGTGTGTTGCTGAGCCCTGCGGCCGGGGCCGGGTTGATGACGGTCAGCACGATCGTGGTGGCGATCAATGCGGGGTTATTGAAAATTAGAGAATAATATTCCTCAACAATGAGAGGGGGCCTTCACTTTCGCGGCCGCTTGGTATTCAGGCACATGGGCCGGGAGAAAGGATAACATTTCTTGGGTATTTACCTTGATTTCGTCCATCGTTGTCCCTTTGGTTATGTATGCTTTAGCATTTTCGGAATAACATAAATTCCTGATATAATTTTGGGATGAGCTGCTATATATTATTTTTGGGATCTTATTAAACCGGTTATCAAGTTCCAGAACCTTCAATGTTTCCAGTCCATTGAGCAAAGGCATATTGTAATCCAGCACAATTAATGCAGGCAATTCATTATCAGGGAATGTTTGAAGAAGATCGACCAGCAACTTACCATCATTCAAAAAGGTGATTTTGTAGTGAGGAGCCATCTGTGCAAAAGCTCTGGTTATAATCTCCTGATCATCCGGGTCATCTTCGACAATAAATATCGTCGCATACTCTCTTTCCTTACTATTGATTTCATATGGAATATTTATTTTTAACATACAGCCGCCTTGATGTTGAGAAATCAATTCGATCGAACCATTATACAGCTCAACCCGGTTAATCATATCGGTTATTCCTGACCCCTTTCTAGGTATTGCAATATTAAAACCGTTGCCGTCGTCTTTTATTGATAGATGGATTTGATCGGTAACACGCAGGCTGATTTGTATGTTTTTTGCATTTGCATGTTTTAGAATGTTGTTTAGCTGCTCCTGTACGATTCTGAAGAGTAGGATCTCAATTTCCTGGTTCACGCCATCCAACTTTTCATCAAATACCAGGTTTATGTTTAATGGTTGGCTTTTTAGATAATTTGAGATCAATTCCTCGAGAGAATCTTTAAAACCAAAGTCTTTAAGCAGAGGCGGCGCCAGGGAATTTGAGAGCGACCTAATCTCGTTGATTGCTTTAGTAAGTATTTGTTTTCCCCGATCGATGTATTCGATTCTCAACTGCTCGTTTGTCCGCGCGAATTCCAGATACATCATCGCGGCTGCTAAAAGCTGGTTTATATTGTCATCAAGTTTTCTACCAACCTGATCGCGTTCCTTTTCCTGTCCATTGATCGTTGACCGCGTTATTTTTTGCTGACGGGCGGCTTTGAGCAATGATATTTTTTGCTCAAGCTTAATCTTTTCCGTTATATCACGAGAAATTACCAGAATACGTTGCCGATTATTGTGCCTGATATTGAAATAACTAGTTTCAACTAGTATCCTTTCATTATTTTTTGTTCGATGGGGGCTAACTACTGAGAAAGGTTCTTTTGTAGTTTTCATGAACTCATTATATAGGATCAGTTTTTGAGCTTCTTCGGGTGGAACAATTTGCAGAATGGTCATGCGCAAGAAATCCTCTTCCGAATACCCGTATTTGTTAATGGCAGCCTCATTGACAAAGATCAAAAACAAGGAATCCCTATCATACATCCATTGCGGAACATGGCTGCTATCGAATAATTGCTTAAAATTATCTTCACTGGTAAGTAAATCATCTTTTAAACCTTTTATGATGGTGGAATCAATTAATGATTCTATATTTTTTATTTCTTTTGACATCATTGAACCGGTGTAAAAGTAGATCTCTTTGCTTCTGATTTATTATACAAAAAATAAAAAGTGTTATATCATTCACAGATTGCGAGCGATAGCAGAGATTTGCTGAAACTGTTTATGAAATAAAACATAGCTTTATTACGACGCCCTGCCGTCTTTAAGGAGGTCTGAATATGGTATATCCTTCTTGTTCAAGTAAATTTATTTGCTATGGCCCTCAAGAGTAAAGAGAAAGTATTAAATGTAACACTAAAAAAGGCCCCATCGGGTATTAACGGTTTTGACGAGATTACTGATGGTGGTTTGCCCAAAGGTCGCCCTACGATCATTTGCGGGAACACAGGATCCGGGAAAACAGTTATCTCTATGGAATTCCTGGTGAAGGGAGCCTTAATGTACAATGAGCCGGGAGTTTTTATGTCGTTTGAAGAAACGAAAGAAGAACTCGCTACCAATACGGAGTCTCTTCATTTTAATCTTGACAGTTTAATTAAAAAAAGGAAAAATTTACATTGAATATTTAGAGATTGACAAAAGTCAAAATATTGCGGCTGGAAGATATGATCTGGAAGGCCTGTTCGTACGATTGCAGAATGCCATTACCAGGATCGGTGCAAAGCGTGTTGTACTGGATTCTTTAGACGCCCTGTTTTACGGATTTGATAACAATGCAATAAGACCTGAGATCAAGAGGCTATTTAAATGGTTGAAGGAAAAAGGGGTGACCGCGATAATTACCTCTGAAAGCGATAATGGTTTTAGTACGAAAAACGGGTTAGAACAGTACGTTGCCGACTGTGTCATTGCTTTGGATAACCGGACAGTCAATCAAACTACAACGCGGCGCATAAAAATAGTGAAAATGCGAGGTTCTGTTCATGGCATAAACGAATATCCATTCACTATTGATGCGAATGGGATCTCTGTTTTGCCACTTATGTCACAATTGGCGAATCAGAGTTTATCTACTGTGAGAATTAGTTCCGGCGTTAAAGACCTTGATGGCATGCTGGACGGGAAAGGGTTCTTCGAGGGAAGTAGTATACTTGTATCGGGTTCAGCAGGTACCGGCAAAACAAGCATAGCGATCTCACTTATTAATGCAACTTGCTTGAAAAAAATTAGAGGGCTGTATTGTGCATTTGAGGAATCTTCCTCCCAAATAGCGAGAAATATGCGTTCAATTGGTCTTGACATTGAGCCATATATCAAATCGGGCGTATTGAAGATGTATTCATCCCGGCCGACCATACAGAACCTAGAACTACATTTAATTGCAATCCAAAAAATTATTGAGGAGTTTGGGCCTAAAATCATCGTCCTGGATCCGATTACCAATTTAATATCAGAAGGGATTAATACAGAAATCAGGCAAATGCTGGCACATTTTGTTGATTTTTTGAAAAGCAAGAATATAACTGTACTATTTACAGCGGCTATTACCCTGGAAACAGTTAAAAGTAATCCAAGCGATGAAGGAATCTCGGCAATGGTGGATACATGGATACTTGTGCGTGATATTGAAACAAATAGCGAGCGTAATAGGGGCATCTATATTCTTAAATCGCGGGGAATGAACCATTCCACCCAGGTACGGGAATTTGTAATAACCGACGATGGTCTTGCGCTCCTGCCTATTTACATAAGCGCGGACGGGATTTTGACGGGTTCGGCAAAACTTGAACATACGCTTCAAAAAGAGGAGCAGCGCAAATTACTCCAAAATGATATTAAGGGCAGGAAGAGCGAGATTGAAAGAAAGCGTAAAGTGATGGAAGAAAATATAGCGTTACTAAAGACCAATCTTGAATCTGAAGTAGCAGTTTTAAACCAAATTAAAGTTGAAGGCGAGTTGTTGGCGAAAAGTAATGAAAGAGACAAGCTGGAAATCACAGATTTAAGGAATAAAATCCGGAGTTCTTCCGAAAAATCGAAAAGCAGAAATAAGTAAGTTTATGATACAAAATCCGCGAAAATGTCAGAACTGAAAAGAAAGTTACCGGGTAGCATTTCCGGAAAGCCATTGAATAGAGGTCGTCCGGAGTATATTCTGCGGTTATTCGTGTCAGGAATATTACAAAACTCCGTGCGCGCAGTTAGAAATGTTAGCCGGATATGCGAGGAGCATCTGAAAGATAACTATGAATTGGAGATTATAGATATTTACCAGCGTCCTGACTTGGCCACGAGCGAGCAAATAATTGTTGTTCCGGTTATGATCATAAAAAGCCCATTACCCGAAAGGAGGATAATCGGCGATCTGTCAAACGTTTCAATGGTTTTGGAAGCCCTCAATTGCTTATAAACTCATGGTTAAGGACATCAAACATTTTTTAGAAGAGAATGAGACGTTAATTCGCGAAAAAGATGAGCTTAATATTAAGTTGATTGAGGCTACCGAGATTATCGAGAGCATCAGGAAAGGGAGTATCGATGCCGTCTTTGTTGCAAGCAATGGAACTGAGAAAGTCCTGGCGCCAAAAACTGCAGACCAGGCTTACAGAAGATTTATTGAAAATATGTCCGAAGGTGTGATTACTCTTCATACGGATGGACTAATACTTTATAGCAATTCCAGTTTTGCGAAGATGCTTGACTTGCCGCTTGAGAGCCTGATCGGCACCAATTTACGCAAATATATTTCCAATGAGCAATCTGAAACCTTTGAAAGGTTTTTTGGGGAATATGTTCAACATGATACAAAAGTGGAGTTGTCTTTTTTTGATGCTAACGGGATACGAAGATATTTTAACGTGTCGCTAAATGCTATATATCTGGAGGATTTTATGGCGCTAAATCTTGTATGGAGTGATGTGACGGATCTTAAAAGGGCAATTGAAGAACGCATCCTTTCAGAAAATGAAGTAGTCATTTTAAATAGTAAGTTAAATGAGAATATTAAAATACTTAAAGATGCAAATATTGAGCTATCTGCATTTGCCCATATAGCCTCGCATGATCTGCAGGAGCCGCTCAGAAAGATAATGACCTATAGCAAAATGTTAAAAGATGGGTATTATGCGGTCATGGATCAACAGGGACAAAACTGCATTAATATAGTGCATAGTGCTTCTTCACGGATGCGGAATTTAGTTACTGACATTCTTGAATATTCTGAGTTGTCCAGGAATGACATGTTATTTCGGCCGATTAAGCTTCAATTAATTATTGAAGAAGTTATTGCTGACCTTGATATTGTTCTGAAGGAAACAAAAGCAATCATTACAGTAGTTGAAGAATTGCCAATCATTGAGGCCAATCCCGTCCAGATAAGGCAGTTGTTTCAAAATATCATAAGTAATGCTCTGAAATTTATAAAACCGGATATTTTACCTATAATAAGTATTACTTACAAAATTGCAAATGGAAGGCAAATTGGTAAGATGGACGAAGACATTCTGGATACAAAGTTTTGCGTTATATGTGTTAACGATAATGGGATTGGCTTTAAGCCGGAGTATGCCAGCAAAATATTTACTATTTTCCAAAGACTTAATAATAATGCTTTGTACCGGGGTACTGGGATCGGACTGGCAATTTGTAAAAGAATAGTTGAGAGACATCATGGTTCGATATTCGCAGAAAGTAATCCTGGTAAAGGTGCATCATTTACAATCATACTTCCTGTTTTTCAGGAAAAGTCCGTTCTTTTTGAGGGAGCTTCGCTTTTTTAATAGATTACTTCAGGGTTTCGCCGTCCGGTGATCCCGATACTCTTACAAGCGTAAAAAGGCCTTCAGAATCGCCTTCAAAAAATTTCGACTCAAAGATACCGCATGAAGCGAAATTAATTTCGGGTTCATGCGCTTTTCATGACGAGCTAATACCTTTGGCATCGGCCCGACGGTGATCGGGATTACGCTGGGAATCGCCCGGCAGACAGGGTTTAACCGGCAGAACGGGCAAAACCAGGCGTTTAACCATGCGGGCGATGTGGTAGGCGCCGCTTTATCGGGTTGGTTGGTTTCCAGTTCGGAATGCCAGCTATTTTTATATTGGCGGCATTTTTCGGCCTCCTGTCGATTGTCTCCGTGCTGTTGATCCCCGCAGAGGCGATCGACGATCGGGTGGCGCGAGGATTGGAAGAAGACGGGGATGGAGGCGGCAAAGTCAGCGGCCTGAAGGTCCTGGTCGAGTGTAAGCCGTTGCTGATCCTGGCGGCGGCGCTGGTGTCTATTTTGATTTGGGTATTTTTTTCTAAAATATTGAAAGCGGCTTGCGATAATCATTAAAACGTGTTCGCCATTCGCCGGTTCGCTTGTACTTTTATCCAGTGATTGATCGGGAAGCCGCAAGCTCCGAAGTAGGCGACAATGCCGCTTAAGAACATGATGGCGAAGCCGAAGGAATGTATTTGGTCGATGCTGGTGACCTGGAAATATCTTCTACCCAAAAAGAACGAGGCGAACACCTCGGCGCTGTTCAGCAAACCCAGAACAAATCCCAATTCGACGAGCGGTTTTATTTTCCAACTTCCGGGTTTTTGAGAGCCGGTAACAATATCGGTGGACAGAGTTAGGGCGATAAAATCGATGATGAATAACAACAGGATCATGTCGAAGGCGCCCACGACGAATTGCCCGGTAATGAGGTAGGCCGTACAGATGAATACGATGGTAAAAAAGGTTTTGGCTATTTTACTGGTTACCCAATTGTTGGTCTCGATCATTGGTAGTTGGTCCGCTTTAGCATTTGAGCGTGATGTTTGGCATCGTCGTTGATGAACTCCCCGGCGATGCCGCCTCTGTATGATGTGCGGCCGCCTGCTGATGATTGGCAATGGTTTTTTGATGGTCGGCTACCGGGGCCGATGGTTTGCTTTTGGCTACGGCGGAGGGTAATTCGGTGTCTGCTTTTTTGTTCGTCATATTTGTAAAGATTTTATATGTGTATTTTCTTTGATCGTGACTTTCAGGGGCGCGGGAGGTTTTTCGTCCCGTTCATCGCCCAGTAAAATACTCCATGGTTTCAGGCTGTCGATGCGTTCGCAGATGATCTTGGTGATGGCAATGATTGGGATGGCCAGAAAGGCGCCGGTGATGCCCCAGATACTTCCGCCGACGATCACTCCGAGGATGGTGATCAGGGCGTTAAGGCGCACTTTTGCCCCTACTATGAGAGGTAGCAGGAGATTGGCGTCCAGCAGGTGAATACCAAACAAGGTGGCGATCAGCAGGAGGACGTGGCCGGCCGTCGCGACGGTAACCATGATACTTAACAGCAGGGAGATGAAAATGCCGATATAAGGCAGCAGATTGAGCAGACCGGTAAGCAGTCCGAGCAAAATAAAATATTTTATGCCGAGTATCCATAAGGCGAGGCAGCAAACCGAGGATACGATGATCATTTCCAGCAGCAGCCCCCGGATGTATTGCTTGATCTTGCTTTGCACCTGTGCGATGATCGCATATACGGTTTTCGAATTTTCCTCCCTGAATACGGCTACCAGGAATTTGACCAGCAGCCGGCGGTAGTACAAAAGGAAAAAGCTGTCGATCATAATGAAAAGAAAGAAGATGAGATTGGACATGACCGATCGGAGCGTAGCGCCGATGATCGAAGGGCCGCTGTTCAGCAGCTGCGACGCCGCATTGGTTAAGTAATTGTTCTGCCGGATGATCTCGACGTGGAATTTCAGGGTGATCCAGTTTTGCAGGGCTGTTAGCGTGGAGCGTACCTGGATTTTGAGTAGGGGCAGATCATTGGCAACCCCGTTGATTTGCGAGGCCACTATATAAAAGACCGCGGCTATGCAGACGAGCAGCAGCAAAACCGCGCAAACAGCAGCGAGGCTTCGCGGAAACTTACACTTTTTCTCCAGGTAACCGGCCACTGGCAGCAGCAGGGTAGCCGACAGGAGGGCAAAGATCATAGGGGCCAGGATACCCTTTCCGAGGATCGCAATATAAAACAGGGCGATCAGGCTGAGGAGCACTATCCCGAATTTTACGTAAAAAGGAAGGATGATGGTTGGTTTCATGAGGCATTTCCCCATTTCCAGTGAAGGATCTCGGGCATGTCCTGGCCATGTTTATCGATATAGTGTTTGTGTTCGATGAGCTTATCGCGCATGATCTGTTTGAGATAGTCGCCTTTGGGTCCGATATGAGGCACTCTGTCGATGACGTCCAGTACGAGGTGGAAACGATCGATCTCATTTTGTACGCGCATATCGAAGGGCGTGGTAATGGTGCCTTCTTCCTTGTAGCCGCGAACGTGCATGTGGTGGTTGGTGCGGCGGTAGGTCAGGCGGTGGACCAGCCAGGGATAGCCGTGGAAAGCGAAGACGACATGTTTGTCTTTGGTGAACAGGGAGTCGAAGTCATCATCACTGAGCCCATGCGGGTGTTCGGTACAGGGTTGGAGCTTCATGAGGTCCACGACGTTGACAACCCGGATCTTCAGATCGGGCAGGTGTTTTTGGAGGATGGACACGGCGGCAAGGACTTCAAGCGTGGGCGTATCCCCGCAGCAGGCCATGACGACATCGGGCCCGGTCTGCTGGTCGTTGCTGGCCCATTGCCAGATGCCGATGCCTTCGGTGCAATGTACGACCGCTTGTTCCATGCTGAGCCACTGGGGTAGGGCGTGTTTTCCAGCTACTACGACGTTGACGTAATGCCGGCTGCGAAGGCAGTGATCGAAAACGGAGAGCAGGCAATTGGCATCGGGCGGAAGATACACCCGGACAATATCGGCTTTCTTGTTAATGACGTGATCGAGGAAGCCGGGGTCCTGGTGGGTAAAACCATTATGATCCTGCTGCCAGACATGTGAAGTGAGTAGGTAATTCAGGGAAGCGATGGGTCTGCGCCAGGGCAGCTCCCTGGTCACTTTGAGCCATTTGGCGTGCTGGCTGAACATGGAGTCGACAATGCGGATAAAGGCTTCGTAGCTGGTGAACAGGCCATGCCGGCCGGTGAGCAGGTATCCTTCGAGCCAGCCTTCGCACTGGTGTTCGCTGAGCATAGAGTCGAGGACGCGCCCGGTGGGGGCGAGGAATTGGTCGTTGTCCACGGTCCGGGCTTCCCATTGGCGATTGGTGACTTCGAAGACGCCGCCGAGGAAATTGGAGAGCATTTCATCGGGACCGAAGATGCGGAAATTCCGGTGGTCCTGATTGAGGCGGACGACGTCGCGCAGGAAGCTGCCGAGGACCAGGGTATCCTGGGCGTCGATGCTCCCCGGCGAGCTGACATCTACGGCGTGTTCGCGGAAGTCGGGCATGCGGAGGTCGCGGAGAAGCGCGCCGCCATTGGTATGCGGGTTGGCGCCCATTCGCCGGTCGCCCGTTGGGGCCAGGTCGGCGAGTTCGGGCAGCAGTCTGCCTTGTTGGTCGAACAGTTCTTCGGGTTTATAGCTTTTCATCCAGCTTTCTAGTTGGGGAACATGGCCGGTATGGGTGGGATCTACGACAAGCGGAACCTGGTGTGACCGGAAGGTGCCTTCTACGGGCAGACCATCGACGACTTTCGGGCCGGTCCAGCCCTTGGGCGAGCGAAGCACGATGACGGGCCAGCGCGGGCGGGTGTTGTCATTTTCGCTCCGGGCATGACTTTGTATCCGGTGGATGCTTTCGATGGCTTTTTCTGTGGCGGCTGCCATGAGTTGATGCATGGTTTCGGGATCATCTCCTTCCACAAAATAAGGAACCCAGCCGCAACCCCGGATGAACTGGTCGAGTTCTTCATGTTCTATGCGGGCAAGGATGGTCGGATTGCTAATCTTAAATCCGTTGAGGTGCAGGATGGGCAGCACGGCGCCGTCTGTAATGGAGTTGAGGAATTTGTTAGACTGCCAGGCGGTGGCCAGGGGGCCGGTTTCTGCTTCGCCGTCGCCGATGACGCAGGCGATGATGAGATCGGGGTTGTCGAAGGCAGCTCCGAAGGCGTGGCTCAGGGAATAGCCCAGTTCTCCACCTTCATGGATCGACCCCGGAGTGGTGGGAGCGACATGGCTGGAAATGCCGCCGGGAAAGGAAAATTGAGTGAACAATTTTTTCATGCCGGCCTCGTCCTGGGTGATGTCGGGGTAGATCTCGCTGTAGCTGCCTTCGAGATAAGTATTGCCTACCAGGGCGGGACCGCCGTGACCGGGCCCGGCGACGTAGAACATATTGAGGTCGTATTTTTTGATAACGCGGTT
>Ga0302221_10002113_pt1 | contig 12543 bp, 1 predicted proteins | sample II_Palsa_E2_1_FD_193517 | JGI IMG/M metagenome (GOLD analysis project Ga0302221, IMG submission 193517) | Peat permafrost microbial communities from Stordalen Mire near Abisko, Sweden - II_Palsa_E2_1 | ecosystem: Environmental > Terrestrial > Soil > Palsa > Peat permafrost | place: Sweden... | reverse complement strand
TGCACTCGCTTATATACATGTAATACTAGAAAGGCTAAGCGGCTTAGCGCTCTCTCTAACGTCTCTTTAACGTTTATAGGGAGATTTTAATAATTTTAGTAGCACTTAATTTCCTTTACTTTGCTTTAAAATCTCCTTAATCGTATATTTTACTTGTACTTCTTTCTCCTTATTTATTATCTTGCTTATTAAAAGCAAAGGGCTAAGGTGCTTTAAAGGCGGCTTTAATTTACACAAAATTAAGGCAAGAAAGGGACAATTGTACCCGCTAAATTAACAAAATAGGATATTGCCGGTAATAAGCTTACTAATAGTAACATTATATAGCAGTAGTGCCGTGCTAAGGAGGAGTCGCACTAGTGTCTAGTAGCACTAGGAGACTCTTATAAATCTTAGCAATACTAAACCACACTAGCGTTTATTAACAAAGGGCACAGGACTAGCTAAGCAAGGGCTAATCTAAGATAAAGTCGTGCATATCGCACTAAAAGCTTAATAGCACTAAGAAATCCATATAAAAAGGGTTAATAAGTTAGCTAAGATACTGCGTTAAAAAGGAGTTACACTATAGTATAGTAACGCTAAGAGATTTATATAAAAGGGGCAATACTATATAGCTTGTGTTAAGGAGTAATTATACTATTACAAGAAAGACTAAGAGATTATACTAATCCTAGTAAAGCAAAATCACTTTAATAAGATTTAGCAAGCAAACCGAGGTAAAGATGCATCGCTAATACTACACTTAAAAGCAATTACATCTTAAGGCCTAGTAGCTAATATAAGCAAATAAGGAAGGTAAAATCAGGATTAGCGGGCAAGCTAAGGTAAAGATTCATGCATTGCTAATACTATACTTAAAAGCAATCACATCTTAAGGTTTAGTAACTAAGAGATATACGCAAGTACTAGCAAGGCTAAATCACATTAGTAGCAAAGCTACACTAATATATAGCAAAGTTCTCAATACAATTTCTGCAGCTAAGGTATTTATAAAAAGGGAAGAGGATTTTAGAGGACGCGAAGGCGCGGCCTTGCCCGCTAAGCTTACCCTAAGTAACTTAAACCTTAATATAATCACTCTCTAATGCAATCTTGCCGCTATATAAACTTAGCTAGCAAGCACTAGTCTTTTTAAGCCCACTTTTACGTTACCCTACTACTAAGATAATTTTGCCTTAAAGCTTTTAGCGCCTTATAAATACTAGGACGGAATATCTCAATTACCCGGCATATTAGCTATAAACATTAGCTATTAATATACCTTTAGCCATCTTGCTATTCTTAGCTAATCCTTCTCGGTTTATAAGAAGGCAAATTAAGACGGACGATTATATTAACAATCGGCTTATAATATAACTTATATGCTTAAACGGGAAGATATCCCGAAGTATAGCTATAGCGGTACTTAGCTGTTACTTATCTAGCAAGTTAAGCCGTATCGGAAGTAGCAATGTGAGAAGGTAGCTCCTTAGCTCGTATTATGCTATATAAAGTTTTAGCTACGTCCGAAATAGACTTATAAATTTAAATTAGCTATAACGATAAAGTTAAGGGATAAATTTATAGCAAAACTTAAGTACTTAAAGTAAGAGCCGACAAGGGAAGTAGCCTTTAAAGGGAGAGTAGTAGAGAATTAAGAGACATTAAAAAGAGAACTATAATAAAACGGGAAGGCTAATCTTAACAACGTCAATTTAACGCAAAGGATTTTAGAAAAGCTATATAATATATTATACGAAGCAAGTATAATTAAGCTATTTACTAACGTGATTCTATATTTTAACCCCTTTTCTTAAGCTTTTTAAAAGCTCCCTAAAATAGTAAAATATTTAGGGTAACATCTAGCAAATTAATATTACTTAACCTTACTTCCTTTAGTATAAATGCGGCATTATTACTTGATTAATTAGCGAGACTATAGCTTTCGAACCTTTATAAAAGTCCTAATCCCCTTAACTTAAATTGCTTTAAATTAAGCGATAACGTATCGATAGCTAAATAAATTCTTTTAAGGTAAGTTAGCATTTAAATATCGTAGACATTTATAATAAACGTATATGCTGCCCATTTCTTTTTACTAAGCGCAAAGCTAATATTATAAATCGAGTAATAGTAAAATTTAGTCTTATCTCCGTTAATTAAAGGATAATAACTGTAAATTCTTATTATCCGGTTATTATGCGAGACTAAAAAGGCAAGGATTTGCAAATAAAGTTCCTTTTTACGCTTTATTATCCGAAAGAGTTTTATAATACCCCTTATAGTAAGAGTTATACTATAAGCATTTTGCTTATTTGCGATATTAAGTGCTAAGTTATTACACTTTACTTTATAAGTTAAATATTTGCTAAGTAGCTATAAATAAAGAAGTAAAATTATTTAAAACTTTGCCGACAAAAGGCTTAAGCTTTTTGAGTTAATTATCTATAAACGCGGATTGTCTAAACCCTAAAGAGTAATTAAGTTATAAGTAAGGACTATAAAAAGGCTTAGCGCTATTTTACCTTTTATTAACACTTTTAATTAAATAATTAAGATAAGTAGCATTATATATCGCTAAAGTTTAAGCAAAAGGGATAATTAGTAGCAAGATATCTCGAATAACTATAGCTTCGTTTCTATTGCAAATCTTCTTATATATTATATTAAATAAATTATTGCAAAATAATAAGTCCCGAGGATATACTTACTTTAAAGAAAGTAAAGTTTAATAAAAGTCTTAGCTTACTTTTTAAATACCCTTATCGGATTTATTTATAAAGCTCTTCTTAGTAGCAAGCATAATCTTATAACTTAAACGCGTATAAGGGGTGCTCTTAGCTTCCTTCGGTCTTTTATTACTAAGTGCAAAGCTAAGGGTAATAAAGCTAGCTTCCGATTACTTGCTATAAAAAGATTTCTTCTTTATAAGCAAATAATCTATATTACTTTCCGGCTCGAAGTATTCTTTAAGCTAAGATCTTTCTTTACTATTTAAGTAAGTTAATATCCTTCTTACTAATACTAACTGCTATATTCGCGCCGATTATATCCTTAATATAAGCCCTTTAAGGGGACGTCTATAGCCGCTTTCGAGGAGTAATAATAGTAAAGAAGAGGGCTTTATCTTATAATCGTTTGCGTTTTTAATTTCAATTTTAATCTTTAAACTATAAAAACTTAGTTTAAGTTAGCTTTATAGCATAGTAAGAGGAGAGTAATATGCCTCTTTACTAGGAGTGTTACTAATTAAAGAGGGAAGTAAGTGCTTTAGTTTTATAATCGTTTTAAATATAATCTATTTTTAAGAGGGTTATCGGCAAGTGCTCTTATAAAGTTATTCTTTCTTGTTATCTTATAACCACGCTCTTATTAAGCATTAGCTAAAATATGCAATAAATATAAATAGCTTACTTACTTCCGTTTTTTAGCACTAATTAAGTATTGCCTTTCGCTCGAGACAAAGTTATATTAACTAGAAAGAAAAAGGGTAAAAAGTGGGTTTATATTGCTGCTAAGTTTAATAAACAAAAGTAAAAGGAAGAGTTAAAGGAGGTATAAGTAAAATAAGGGGTAATAAGTAATAAATACGCAAAGAGTTTTAAGATATAATATAAATGTAGCATATATCCTTAAACCGCCAAGTAAAATCAGCTTAACGTTAGTGTCGTTATTTAGCACTAATACTAAATTAAGATTAGTTGAAAATAAGCAAGAACGGGAAGTAAACCTTTTACTTCGGTCTAAGATCCCTTCTTTTATATACTCTAAATCCGTTACTAATATGCTTAACTTAAGACTAGTTCGAGAGTCGGTTCGCGAAATTGACGACAATTTATAAATTATTAGAGATATGCTTCTTTTCTCTTACACGCTTATTAATCTATCGTTTAATTGTTTTTAAAGCGATAATAAAAACGCGTTTTACACGTTATCCGAGCTAGATTACTTAAAGCACTAAACTCGCCTATTTTCCCCTATTAGCCTAATATAGTTAGTTTACAATACTAGTAATTATTATATAATATAGCAATTTAATAAGGCTTTTTTAAAAGTATAAGTCTTAAGCACTTTAAGCAAAATACTCGAATATATTACACTAAACTATTTATATAACCTTACAAATAGCCTTGCCCCGACGTTTCCAACTCCCCGCATCTTATATTATAAAGAATATAATAATCGATATTACTTCTTTATAAGTTAAGTGCTAAAAGATACTCTAAAAAAGGCTTAGCTAAGTATAAACGAGGCAACGAAGTAAGCGTGCGTTAAATAAGTTATAAAAATTTGCAAAAAGTTAATATAAAGAAGGAATAATAAGATATATAATATTAACAAGGGTAGCTTATTAGAGGATTAAATAAAACTTCCTCGAGCACTTAATAAATATTTATACGAAATATTACTTTAATATTACAAAGAATTAAAGATAAAATGCAATGCTTTTATATTATATTATTGCAATATAAGACTAAAAAATGCTATTGTTAATTTGAGAGAAGGTTATAAAGTTAAACTTGTTAATTAAAAAGTAACCGGATTTGTTTTTAAAGAATAAATTAAGACAAAGTTTTGCGTTTATTAAAGTATAAATTTCGACTTTTTAAATAACAATATAAAGAGCAAAGATTAGAGATAGCGAGTTTAGCTTTAGCTAGCATAAGAGGGTTTCTTTAAGGTCGAAAAAGCATAAAAGAGCCGATTCTCGATAGCAAGGAGTATAAGCATAATAGAATCTACACTTAAAATTGCGTTATATTAATAATATACTTATTAGATTAAATATTATCTCATAAATTTAACAAATATTTTAAAAGCTTATACACAAATAAAAGAGATATAAAGTAAAAAGATATTGCTATCCGCCGTTTATAAAACAGATAAAGCCTAAAGCTATTCTATCCTTAACACTTTGTCGTATAAGGCTTATTTAACTAGTATGTCCTCACTTAAGGTGTGCCAAGGCCGTCGAAAATCTTGCAAAATTGCAAAATAGCAAAAAACTCCTAAAGTGGCATAAAGAATCAGTTAATAGTTCTATTTATAAATATAATACTTATAACTTATATAACCTCTTTAAGCAATATTCTTATCGTTTTTATATATCTTAGTTCCTCCTTTCTTATCGCTTATTATCCCCGCACAAGTTATAGCGCTAGAAAGGTTATTATACTTACAAGAATAGTTTTACGAGTTAATAAGCTTAATTAGTGCAAAAGAAGCTATAATATTTAATAGAATTTAGTTACTTTATATTTAATGCTTTTAAAGAATAAAGAGTATTAGAAAGTAGCTTAGCAAAAGACAACTATCTTTATACTTAATAAGCGTATTAAATAAGCAAATGTCACGCTAAATAATAATATTATATACTTATAAGGGAGAAATATACAAGACGCACGCATATAAGTTCCGGCAATATTATGCATATTAAGCCCCGTTATTTGCAAATAAGCCTTTATAAACAAGTAAGCTTATTAGAAACTAGGTGCATAGCCTACTATTACCCTAATTACTTAACTTTTATATACTATTTCGCAATACTTGCACGTTATATAAACATAGCTTATTAACTATTAACAAATTCCTTAAATAAACTTATATATGCATATATTTAAATAAGTAAGTCACTTGCTACGCTTTAGTAAGCAAGGGCTAGCAACTATTATAAGAAAGGATTTAACCTTCTAAGTCTTATTAGTGTTAAAATTAGCATTTCCCTCTCATAGCGCCCTCCTTATAATCCCTTTATCCCTAAAAGTCGGGGAAAGCGCTAATATCGACTAATAAATAAGGACAAAACTCTTAAAGAGCCCGGCTTATATATAATACTTAGCGCTTTCGAAACTAGGTGCATAGCTTATTATTACCCTAGTTACTTAGATTTTATTTGCCCTTTTTATAAAGTAAAAAAGCTTCGCAAATTAAAGGCGTTAAATTAAGCTATATAATACAAGTATTCTCGCGCTTAAAACGGCTTATATTACAATTTATTATTAAATGTAGCAAGAAGATATAACTAAAGGCTATTAACCGCTAAACTACTAAATTTATATTAACTCTTAATTTATAAAAGTAATAGTTTACTTAAATTAACGTTATTATTTAAACTTACAAGTTCCTTTAAAAATACTTTACTATTATTAATCACGCTAAACACTTTCCATTTTGCCTTATTCTCCTCGAGAAGATTAGTACTAAACCTTATAAGAAGTGTGGCCACTTCTAATTCGACTTTACTTTTATTTACATTAATCTGCATTACACTAAAAAGTCTTATCCTAATTATAAGCTAAGAAATAATATATACAAACTCTATTTTAAATAAATAGGATTTAAATATTTACTATCTTAAAGTGGTAATATTATATTATTTGCTTTAAGAAGCGATAGTAGCCGAGTAAACTAGTCCTTAACCGAGAAGCCTTTATCCCTACTATCTTCGGCTCGACTATTCTTATTATATAATTTATATATAATAAGAATAATAATTAAGTTATTCCTCCCGATTAGCTTTTATTTAAGTAGCCTTTTGTTTTAGCCTCGCCCGCTAATCCCCTTATTAATTATTTGCTTTGCTAAGGAATTTGCATCCCGATTATCCGCTTATAAGAGTAAGTAATCTAAAGGGAGGGCAAAAGAAGGCAAACACATACTAAATAATAAGCATATAATACATTATTTACTTATACTTAATTTAAGCAATTATAAGTTAGCTAATACTTGTAATAGTACTTATAATATCCTCTTAAGCTAAATATTTTAATTATTAAACTAAATTACACGTAATAATATACTTATTTATACTTTGTTTAAATAATATACTTAAAATCGATCTTAATCCCCGATTAAAAGTGCTTATTTTCTACTTATAAGAGCATATAAAATCTAAGTAACTAAGGTAATAACAAGCTATACACCCAATTTTTAACCCCAAAGCATTATTTGCAAGTATTATATAAGCTTAACTTAGTTTTTACCCTCGTTTATCGGCTAAGATTAACGCCTTCTTATGCCCGACTTTTTAAGAAGGCGCTATATAAGAGAAATGCTAATTCTACGCTAATAAGACTTAAAGGGTCAAATCCCTTCTTGCAATAGTTATTAGCCCTTGCTTATCGAAGCAAGTAACTCTTATTTAGCATATATAAGGAATGCAGGCTTGCTTATAGAAGTAAGGCTAGTCTATATATCTAAAATCTAATTACTATAAGCTTTTTTTCTTCTTTTATTTGCGAGGTAAAATATAAAACTAAGTAATTAAGGTTATAGCAAGCTATATACTATAAGCTTGCCCGTTCGCGGAGGGCTTTTATAATAAATGCATTTTATACTTAAGCCGAATAGCTATAGCGCAGCTACTTCTTAGAGCTGCGGGGTTGCATTTTTGCACGCGAGAATTATAATATTAAAAAATTTGCGACACGAGTATAACTAATAAATGTAATAAAAGGATGCGTTTAATTTTATTATTAACTATTTCTTAGTTATAATTTTATGCCTATTTTTAGCTTAAAAGCTAAAGGCAAAATATATAAGGTATACTCGGCTACTATCGGCTTAATAGAGCAAATTATATAATATTATGCCTTATTACTTATAAAAGTCCTATAAACTAGAATTTCTTTTTACAAAATAAATAGCCTTATTAACCACTTGGATTATAATTAAGAGACTATTTAAGGTAACGCTTGATAGCCGCATAATTATATTTCTTAGTAATCCCCGTTATTCTATTTAATAGCTCTTTTTTAATTGTCCTTCTTAATCCGCTTCTCGGTCTATCTTCTTAATTACCTTCTCGATTACTTTCTCGATTACCTTCTTAATTACTTTCTTAATTACCTTCTCGATTACCTTCTTAATCGCTTTTTTAAAAAGACGTCTTTCTCTTAAATAGCAAATATTCGATAGCTTACTAAAATTACTAAAGAGACGTTAATCGTCTTAAGAAAATAATTAATTCTTGCTTTGTTCTTAACGCCCTAATAACTTCTTACTAATTTACTTAGCTATAATTAATTCCCTCTTAATACCTTATTCTTTTAAGTAAACAAATAATCGGATAAATTTAAAGAACTTTATATTATAATTGCAAAATATAACGCCCCTTTCCGACTATAATTCCTTTATTGCTACTTGATAGTCCTTAAAGGGCAAGTACTATTAAGCATTAGCATAAAAGGGCTTAAGTACTAAACTAAGCTTACTTGTATTTCTAACATCAATTAATATAAAGTTTATAGTTGCGAAATCTTAGTAAATGCAATCGGTTATATAAGCAAAAGCAAGATAAGAAATACCCTCTTATACTCCGGGTTTTGCAAAGGTTTACTAGTTAATATTAAAAACATTTATAGAAATTTCTTTATAAAGTTTATTAACTGCCTTTAAACGTATAGCTTAGTAAATACTTTCGGGCTTAAGATAAAATAAGGTTAGCTTAAGAAAATGATTAAATTTTCTTTTAATATAAGCCTCCTTTTAATTAACGAGGAGAAAGTAAAAGCAAAGCTAAAAGAAAGGACCGGGCAATTTACGCTTCAAGTAATAATATAAGCTATTACAATCGACAATAAGACTATTAAACATAAAAGAGAAGTATATTGCATAATAGTCTTAAACAAAGACTTACCTTATTGCAAAATACTTGTTTTTACTTCTAATAAAGATGCAAAGGTTTTAAATATTATAAAATGCTTAAAAGATTAAAGTTATTTAGTAAAGGAAATAGCTAGCCTCTTAAATCTATAGCTAATTTATATTCTTTATTTACCCCGAGACTATTTTAGTAACGCTAAGTTAACTAAAGTCCGCTATAAGTGCAAGGTCTATTACATATATCGTTATAAAAGTATAGCTATCGAGCTTATTTTAAAGTATATCTTTAAACCCTTCTTTTTAAATTAGTTATATAAAATAGTCGAGCCCGATTAAAGATAATAGCAAAAACGATTTAAAGGTACTTATTATATTATATATATTAACCGCTTGCCCGGATAACTTAATATAAGTGCCTAATTTGCTTAATTTAGCTAGTAGCTTAAGCGAAACGATATAATAATGCCCTAATTTACTAAACCAAATTTTTCTTAGCTAAAGGGCATTAATAAGTCTTAAGTTAAAAAGCCCCTTATAAAAGATGCCTTTCTCGAACTTAATAAGTTTTATAAAAGTTAAGTTATATCTTTAGCTAAAGCTTAATATATATACTTACTTATTACTTTCCCGGGATATATAATTATAGCTTTAAAAGCTATATCAAATTCCTCGACTTTTACAATTAATTAAAGTTTACTACTTATAAGGATATAAATATACTTAAACTCGGCATTACTTTATTTTTAGCAACTAATTAACTTCTTTATACTAGTAGCAAAGGTTTATCCTCTAATATAGCACTATTTAAGCCACGCCTCCGTTTTTATAGCTTATCCGAACTTTACGCTTCCTTATTCTTCTTAATAGCTAGTAATTTATCAGTTAACTTTTAACTTTTATTAGCAAGTAAAAGCTTACTTTCTAAAAATATAAAATACTCTTAAAAATCTTTTAATAGCTCTTTAGCTACTAATTTACTTAAAATCTTATATACCTCTAGTAGCTATACCCGGCAATAATCTAGTTTAATATAATTTAATATATATTTAAAGATATCCTTTAATATAATATTTGCTTCTTATATTATAAGCGTAAAATTTATTACTTAAAAATTATCTTATTAAGACTAAGGGAGCAAATGCGCTTACCTTAGTCCCGATTTACTTACTTTTTCTTTTAAATTATAAGATTATCGAATATAAAATTGCTTAAACCTTTAAAGAAAAGGATAATACTCTTCGCAAATATTTTTAGTTTCTTTAATTTAATAATAGCGATAAGATTTCTATAACTTAGCTTTACTTAAGTAACAAGTTATTTGCTTTAAGTAAAGGATAAGCCTTTTTATCGTTCTTTAAGAGCTACAATCTCGGCAAAGAGGGCGGCGGCGGCAGCAAAAGGCTTAAAGCTTAACGCTACAAGTGTTTAGTATTAATTATTTAAGGGATAAAGGGAGGAATTTTAAAGGATCCGGACTATCGATTCGAGTTTATTAATTTAAGTAATTAGCTACGCGATAAACTCGCCCGTCTTTATAATAAGTTAAGCGGTTAGTGATTTAAAAAGATAATGCTTTAAAGCTAGCTATATACTTTTAAATATAAGTAACCGGGTTAATTATTGCTTATATACTTAGTTTTATAAGCAAAATAGAATCCTAATCTAATAAAGTAGAGTTATTTTCCCCACAAATTTTTAAGGCTATAAACATATTTTAATTTATTAATTCGCGATTATTGCTTTAGCACTATATATCAATTATAACTTATTAGCTACTTTAAGGGCTAATAATGCAATATACCCGACACTAATATAAAAAAAGATCCCTAGTTATAGCACTATCGTTAATATATCTTATATAATATAACTTAATTGTTTCTTATAGCAAGTTCGAATATATAAAGCTAAATAAAAGAGGGATAATGCTATTATTTAAAGCTTAAGTCCAATCACGGCTCTTATTTAAAGTAATTTTACTTAACACTTAAACTTTAAACTTATTTAAAGCAATATATATCTTTTCGGTATTAACGGCAAAAGAATTCTACTATCTTATTTAACTAAAGATATTTATTTAGCTCTTGCGTCTTACTTAAAACATTTAAAATTACTTGCTTCTTAAGCGAGAAAAATTGGGTACTTAACCCCACGTTTCTTGCATTATATATTAATAAGCTACATCGATCGATAAAGATTTTAAATAGATTTTATTGCAATATAAGTGCTTTCTTTTCCCGGAATAAGTTTTTTCTTCTTCTTTAAATAATAGTCTTTACTTTTATCCTAATTTTAGATTATAGGGTTAATTAGTTTCAAAGACGGTTTTTTAGGAGTAATAAAGTATACTTTAAAGCAATTTAAACCCTTTACCTAAAAACAATAGCAATTTATCATCTTATTATAAGTATAATCGAAGGTTTAAAGCAAAAAGTATTTATATATTATAATAATACTTTATATTACTTGCAGCTTATTGTCTATTATATAGCTTATTAGCGATACAAATTAATATTTATCCGAAAGAGTCCGACCTTTTCTTATAAAAATGTTATAATTATCTTTTCAATTATTTCTATTAACATAAAAAAGCTTCGAAAAACGATATAAAGCATATTAGCTTATAATTTGTCTCTAATTTTCGTTATTACAACAAAGCATTTATATAAAGCTATTTAAAAGCTTTGCAAGTCAATAAACGCAAGAAATCTCAAAGTCCTTTAAAGCCCGGTTATAAGTAAACATCTTTAAGTTTACAAAGCTATTCCTCTAATTAAGACCTCTATTATAATTATAGCTAATAATAATATTATATAGCTAAGCATTATCTTCCCTTAACTTTTAGCACCCTTTAAGGATAAGAAAATAAGTAAAGTTAAGATATATTAATAAGTAAGACGTCTCGAAACTAAGATATTTATAAAGTTATATTATAATATATTAAGTACTAAGTATATTAAACGACGTAACTTCGAAATATTAGTAATATATAATATTAATAGCAACACTTTATATATATCTAAAAAGACATATACCCTTTAAACCCCGATCTTACAAGATCTTATATTTCTTATAAGATTTGCTATAAAAAAAAATAAAAAAGACGCCCCCTTAATACTAATAATAATAACTTTATTACGTGCTAGCTAGTTATAAAAGGATTAAAAACTTGGGTTTAGTATAACTCGGAATGCGAAGTCGAGATAACTCTTAAAAATAATATCAAATTTTTATATTAATGCTTTAAGTAAAGGAAAAGCAATTAAAGAAGTAATTATATAAGTTTATTTGATAAAAGACACATTTAAAAGTATATTAAAGCTTTGCAATAATAAGATAATAAATTAATTGCTATATAAGAAGCAACTTTAATATACTTATACTTTGCATTTAACGATATTTATAAACTTTGCTATTATTGTTAATCCTTTGCTTTTTTTGATTATATTATCAAAGTACTTTATCATCTTAAAAACGCGTAAAGGTATCTTTACACGTTGCCTTCTTTGTCTAGTAGCTAGCTAGTAAAAATATCAAATTAATAAGCCTTTATAAGCGCAATATTTAAGACATCCGGTTCTTACTAGTATTTATAGCATTTAGCTACTTTTATAGTTTTATTAAGTTATAAGCGCTTTATACTCTTTATAAGGTATAATTTATCTTACTTTACTATATTTAAAGCTTAACCTTATATTATAAATAAGCTAAGGCAGTCGATTAGATTTACCGAGGTTATAACTTTAATAAGGGCAAAGGCTAAAGTCTCGAGATTAAAGGTATTAATAAAAGAATAGAAAAGTTTATAAATATTAGTTAATACTTTTATATATATGCTAAATTGTAATTCTTCAAATCTCTTAATATTACTAGTTAATTTATAGTTGCATTAAAAGTGTGGATTTGCAGAAATATCTTCCTTAAATGTGCAATATGCTATCTTAGTCGAGGAGACCGGTT
>Ga0302221_10002112_pt1 | contig 12545 bp, 11 predicted proteins | sample II_Palsa_E2_1_FD_193517 | JGI IMG/M metagenome (GOLD analysis project Ga0302221, IMG submission 193517) | Peat permafrost microbial communities from Stordalen Mire near Abisko, Sweden - II_Palsa_E2_1 | ecosystem: Environmental > Terrestrial > Soil > Palsa > Peat permafrost | place: Sweden... | reverse complement strand
TCGGCTCCTTCACCTGCATTTCTGCCTATCGTAATAATTGCCGCATCTGCACCATCGGCTTCATTGACAACTATGCTATTTACATCCATTTCGGGAATTGGAGGCGGGGGCGTAAAGAAATTCACTTGTTTAGGTTGCTTTGCTTTAGCACCGGCAATATAATCAGTATAGCTTTTGCTTAAAGTTTCCTGTACTTTATAACCGGCGTTATTTAGCCCTTGAACCAATGATACAGTATATGCTTTGTTCACATCACCACTTCCTGTACCGCCTGCAATAATATTATAAGAGGTATTGCCAAACACTGCTATCCTTTTTCCAATAGTTAATGGCAGTGTTTCGCTATCATTTCTTAGCAGTACCATTCCCTGGGCTGCCGCCATGCGCGAAACTTTCGCATGCGCCTTTAAAGCAGGTTTGTCAGAAAATTTATAGCCCCTGAAAGTGGGTGATTTAAGAATGATCTTTAATATTCTTTCCACATTGGCATCTAATTGCTGCATACTTAATTTACCGTCTTTAACAGCGGCAACAATAGCCTCCGACTGATCAGGATTGCCCGGCATCAGCAGGTCATTACCGGCATTCATCTGGGCGACGGCATCATGGCCGCCAAACCAGTCGGTCATTACAAAACCTTTAAAACCCCATTCTCTTTTTAAAATATCAGTTTGAAGGTCACGACGTTCAGAAGTATAAGTGCCGTTTACTTTATTGTAGGATGACATTACCGTCCAGGGTTGTGATGCCTTTACCGCGATAGAAAAGCCTTTAAGATATAACTCGCGCATCGCCCTTTCCGTAACAATGGTATTAACACTGTTCCTGTTGGTTTCCTGGTTATTTGCAGCATAGTGTTTAATAGAAGTACCTACGCCATTACTCTGGATACCTTTTACTATTGCTGCCGTCATGCTGCCTGCAATAAGCGGATCTTCAGAATAATATTCAAAATTTCTGCCGCCAAGCGGGTTGCGGTGTATGTTTAAAGCCGGCGCCAATAATATATCTACCCCATATTCACGTACTTCATTTCCAAAAGCTACACCTACCTTTTTCACCAGGGAAGTATCCCATGATGAAGCCAATAAAGTAGCTACCGGGAATGCGGTAGCGTAATATGTTTTTGTATCATTTGGCCGTTTTGGCTCAATCCTTAACCCTGCCGGGCCATCGGAAACGGTAATGGAAGGGATGCCCAAACGTGGTATAGCATGTGTCCTGCCGGCTGCGCCCGGAACTTTTTCGGGCACTTCATAAGCTTCAGGGTCTGAAGGGGGTAGTTTAAAACCGCCAATATCAACCGATTTTGGCTTCTCGCCTTTTTTTGGCGCAGGCACGCCCGGCATTTTAAAACCCATACCTACTACCAGCTTTGATTTTTCCTGCAATGTCATAGCATCTATAACCTGCTTCAAGCTGTTTTTCCCTAATTGGGGGACTGGTTTTTTATCCTGTGCATGGACTGTTAGCTGAAAGCAACTGATCAGCACAACAAGTGCCACCAATGCGGATTTGTAAATTAATCTCATTTTTATAATTTAAAAGGTTTACTGGAAAATTGGTATAAGTTATACGGTTTGTTCATTGTGTCATTAGTACACAATAGTAAATATTATCTCTTGTAATAACAAAGAAAATAGACAGATATACTACAAATATAGATGAGCGTTTGTTTTCATACTATTAAATTGGTTGATCGGTGAGTGGCTGATTGGGTTGATCAGGTGAGTTGTTGATTAGGTTTAATTATTGAGTCACATCAATCTAATAAACTTTCTCAACTTAATCAACCATTCACCAAATCAACCAATTTGCTGTATTTTAGCAGCACAATTAAATTGTTCAGCGTATATGACTTACAGATCAACGTACCAGGCGGCCAGTATTGCAGCACCGGCTATTGAAAGTCATTTTACGCGGCTTTTGGCAACGGCTTTACTACAGGGCGGGGATAATCTTGCACCTGAACCTTCATTAAAAGTGATCGAGGCTGCAATTGATGTGGCATTTTGGGCCAGCCTGCGCAGGGAAGAAGGACGTTCACCAAAAATTTCACTGGCCTACCTGCCGCCTATACTGGCCGGGCAGCCTTTGGTTTTTGAAGAACAAATATTGCTAACCCCTTACGTGCTTACCAAACTTGCCCCTGCTGTGGAACGGTCGGGCATTCACTTGGGCATTTGGGATGAAGACGGTGAGCTTTATGTTTGGGGAACAACACGTGCTATACCTGATTGCTGCTTTGTGCTCGAGGTAATTGAACCGGGACTGCTGGTAGTAAAACACCGCCGGATTAACGGGTTTGGCAAATTCATTAATGTTGCTGTGCTAAAGGGCGATGAGATAAAAATAATTGATGAACAAAGCAAAAGTCTTCCCGACTGCCCGGCTATGCTTACCTCTTTACTGGATTTTAATTCGCCTGCAGGATGGAACGATTCTGTAAATGTATTGGTTCAGCTTGCCGCTTCCATGCGGGCCCACGGGCATGGCGGATCTTTATTAGTAGTTCCTTCTGGCAGTGAAGCCTGGCGGGATTCTATTATACACCCCATCACCTACCCCGTTACGCCTGCATTTGATGAACTTAAATTACTAATGGAACAGGAAGTCAACGAACGCAGCGTAAGTTTATGGCAGGAGGATGTTAACCGTACAGTAGAAGGCATTGCAGGACTTACCGCCGTTGATGGCGCGACTATTATAAACGACCGGTTTGAGTTGATGGCCTTTGGCGCAAAAATTGGCTTATCCTCAAACGGTTTCCCTGTTGAGGAAATGATGGTAACCGAACCGGTTATTGGCAATAATGCAATAATTATCCCCCCATCGCAAAATGGTGGTACCAGGCACCTGTCGGCTGCACAGTTTGTATATGACCAGCGCGATTCCATTGCTCTTGTATCCTCACAGGACGGAAGGTTTACCATATTCGCATGGTCGCCCTGCGACGGGATAGTGCATGCGCATTATGTTGATGCTTTGCTGCTTTAAAAACAGGGGATTATTATTGAAATAATGTTTTTATTAAATAGATGAGAATATTGATTGCGCGTAGTCGCCCAAAATAGGGATGGGCTTCTTTTCACCATTAATGGCGCCTATGAAACCAATTATCCAAAGAACAAAGAATACCAGTTCAATAAGCCTTAGCAGGTAGTATAATGAAAACACACCGGTTGATAGCCAAACGGTAACTAAAATAAAAGATAGCCCGTATCTAACTATCATATAAACGAGGTGAAGCAGCAAGGTTTGCCGTAACTGATAACTTCCTAAACTTGTTTTGTTGTTTTGGTGCATGCCAAAATAGGCAATAAGCCATCCTATTATAGTAAAATAACTAATTATACTGGCTGTTTTACCGTTGTCCCCGCTGGGGAAAGGGCTTGTTGGTTCCATAAAATTTGAGGTTTATTGATTAAGCAATTAAAATTAAATTAATTAATCAATAAACCCCTCATTTCAACCAAATTATTTATTAATGAGGCCTGTTAATTATGAAGAAAATGAATAATAAATAAAGGTGCTTTGCTGCTGTTTGCAACAAACCTTATTAAATACCTGCAAAAACAACCTGAGCCTGCTGACCAAAAAATGGTATAGGTTTTTCTTCACCATTAATGGCGCCGACTAAGCCAATCACCCAAAGAACAATAAATGTTACGTTGATAAGCATCAAAAAATTAAATAATGAAAACATGCCGGTTGATGGCCAAACATGACCTAAAAATAGAATCACACTAAACCGTATTGTTAAATAAGAAATATACAAAAGCAGGGTTTGCCTTAATTGAAAGCTGCTTAATCTTGTTTTTTCATTTTTGTGAAATGTAAAAAAGGCCATTGACCATCCTAAAACAAAAAAATAACTTAGTAAACCTGCTGTTTTTCCATCGTCCTGTATTCCCCAAGGGTTCCCTGATCTCATAAATTGTATTTCTGTTAAATGAAATTATTATGATCGCCCCTTATCAATAACATGTCTTTATACGTATAAAATTTTTGTAGGTTTCACCTGTAAAATTAATATATTTCTAAAAATTATAAACACCTGTGTATTATAGTGATGAAAATAAATAACCAAATGTTTTTCATTTTGCATAAACTACCTTCAATTGGCAAATAACCTGGTTAGTACAGAGATAGATCTTTTTTATTCAGGTGCAGCCGAGGATAAGCGCCTGTCATTCGGCCTTGGGCCATTGGAATTTGAACGGAACAAAGAATTGATCAGCCGTTATTTACAGGCCAAAGGCTCTGTTATTATTGATGTAGGCGGCGGGCCAGGGGTATATGCAGAGTGGCTTGCCGGAATTGGTCACAACGTTCACTTAGTCGACCCGGTAAGCAAACACATACAGCAGGCGCAAAAAAGGGCGGCAAAACTTAAAAAGCCATTTAAAGCCTTATTAGGCGAAGCCAGGGTTCTTGATTTCCCGGATAATTTCGCCGATATAGTAATATTACATGGCCCCTTATACCACCTGCAATTAAGGGGCGACAGGATAAAAGCCTTGAAAGAAGCATACCGCGTACTAAAAACAGGCGGCATTTTGCTTGGGTTTGCCATCAACCATACCGTATCAACCCTTACAGGTTTATTGAACGGAATGATCCATGATCCGCAATTTTATGAAATGTGCGAAAGTGAGCTTAAAACAGGGATCCATAATCCGCCTGCAAACTGGCCCGGCATATTACCCGAAGCTTTTTTTCATAAACCAGGTGAATTAACAGCAGAAGTACAGGAAACCGGGTTTACTGATTTAAAACTGTTTGCTGTTGAAGGCATAATATGGCTCGATAGTAAATATTTTGAAAGCCGCTCCAATCCCAACAAAAAGGAAGCGATGATGAACTTGCTGAAATCAACGGAGCAGAACCCCAATCTATTATCGTTTAGCCCACATTTGATGATTAGCGGGAGGAAAAGGTAGCTCACCCCGTTTCCGTTTTGCCGGATGAGTATATTTTTGCTTATATTTCCAACTTAAAATCCTGCCGCCATTTATGCCTGATTTTGATAAATATTTTACGTCTTTACAGTCGCATAAAATTGATGAAATCACCGAACATTCCAATCGTTCGGCGTTAAAGGACTTATTGGAAAGCTTAGCAGGTAAAAAAATTCAAATCCTGCATGAACCAAAACGCGAAGGCAAATTCGGTTCTCCCGATTTTAAAGTAACAAACACAGAAAGCATAATTGGGTACGTTGAAAATAAGAAGATTGAGGAAAATCTTGACAAAACAATTAAAAGCGAGCAAATAAAAAAATACCAATCACTTTCTGATAATATCTTACTTACAAATTATATCGATTGGGTTTGGATCAAGGAAGGGAAAGTTCAAAAGAGAGAAACGCTATGCTTTCTTTCAGATATTGAAAACAAGAGGACAAAACTTGATGTAGCAAAAGCTGATCCGGTTGAAAAGCTTATAAAATCTTTTCTTTCGCAGGCTCCGAAAGAAATTGCGGATGCAAAGAAATTAGCAGAAGCATTAGCTACAAGAGCAAAATTATTGAAGGATTTTTTATTAGAGGAACTAAAACGACAGGAACAAGAACATACGGAGGGAAGATTATACCAACTTTATGAAACCTTTAAATCTTACATTTTTCATGAACTTACGGTTGATGAATTTGCCGATGCTTTTGCTCAAAACCTCGTTTATGGGTTGTTTTTAGCTAAGTTAAACGCTGACGTACAAACTGTAAATCTTTACAATGCTAAAAAGTTCATTCCTTTATCATTTGAACTCATAAGGGAATTAGTTAATTTTCTTGACGAATTAGATAATGTTGAATACCGGGAAACAAGATGGATTGTGGAAGAGGTACTTACAATTATGAATAACCTTAACCTTCCGGCAATCCAGGATTCGCTTTCTTTTACCAAAAAGAGAAAAGATGAGGATGGCTTTACCATCAAAGACCCTTATATTTATTTTTATGAAAATTTCCTTGCGGCTTACGATAAAAAGCTTCGTAAGGCAAAGGGTGTTTATTATACGCCGCCGCCTGTTGTAAATTTCATAGTTCGCGCTATTGATGATATTCTAATAAATACTTTTAAAATCAAAGATGGGCTTGCAGACCGGCATCAAGTAACAGTTTTAGATTTTGCGACAGGCACAGGGACGTTTTTGATAGAAGTATTACAACAAATATTTGACAAATTGCCGAAAGATTCGGGTAAAAAAGACCTGATCATTAAAGAACATATCTTAAAAAATATTTTTGGCTTTGAATATTTAATCGCTCCATATACTATTGCTCATTTGAAATTATCTCAATACCTGAAAGATAATGGATACGAACTAAAAGCAAAAGAACGCCTGCAAGTATATTTAACAAATACACTCGAACCTATACCCAATCAAATAAAAATCCCATTACTGCCTGCATTGACGGAAGAAGGGAAACAAGCTCAACATGTAAAAGATAGTCCAATACTTGTAATTACTGGCAATCCGCCTTATTCAGGTAATTCAAAAAATAACGGTGAATGGATAGCTGATAAAATCAAAGATTATTATTTTGTTGGTGGCAAACCTTTAGGAGAAAAAAACCCGAAGTGGCTGCAAGATGACTATGTGAAATTTATCCGTTTTGCGCAGGACAAAATGGATAAAGTGGAAGAAGGAATAGTTGGTATAATTACCAACCACAGGTTTTTAACAAATCCCACATTCAGAGGAATGCGACAAAGTTTGATGAATACTTTTGACCAGATGTATTTTCTCGACTTGCACGGCAGTAATAAACCTAAGGAACTTTCGCCAGATGGAAGTAAAGACGAAAACGTATTTGATATAGAACAAGGTGTAGCCATTTCATTTTTTATAAAGAAAAAAGGACTGGAGAAAAAGATTTATCATACTGATTTTTGGGGAACAAGGGTTGATAAATATAAACGCAGTTTAGAAGATGATTTTAAAGATATAGAATGGAATGATGTTGAAGCCACGGCACCATTTTATATGTTTATCCCGCAGGATGAAGAACTCAAAAATAAATACAATCAACATTATTCATTAACTGATATTTTTATTAAGAGCAGTTTAGGTATTTTCACTCATAGGGATTTCTTTCTCGTCGATACAAACGCTAATACGCTAACCAAAAGAATTCAAGATTTTAAAAAACTTGAAACTGCATCTGAAGTTAAAAGTAAACTTAATCTAACTGATACACGGGATTGGAAGATAGATATCGCATTAAAAACAATCAAGAAAAATGATCTAAATATTGAAACATATCAATACAGGCCTTTTGATAAAAGGTTTATTTGTTATAACCTGGAAATGTTTGATCGGGGGTGTTCTCGTTTTGATTTAATGGAAACATTTCTAAAAAAACAAAATGTTATTGCAATTATATCTGGAAGGGCTGGTCAAAATGTAACGCCCCATCTTGACTGGAACTTAGTGTCCGTTTCAAATACCTTATCTGATGCAAATGTATTTTCAAGAGGTGGTGCAACGGTTTTTCCAATATATATTTCTACCGCAAGTCAAATAGATACTCAAACACGACCAGTTTCAAATTTTAAGCCTGAATTTCTAAAACAATTAAACTGACCTTAAGTACTGATGAGTTGGCAGGATACATTTATTCCATTCTTCATAGCCATACTTATCGTAAAAAATACGCCGAATTTTTAAGAATTGATTTTCCACGGATTCCATTTACGAATGACGAAAATATTTTTAAACAATTAGCCACATTGGGCAACCAGCTAATTGAAGCTCATTTATTAAGGAAAGGGGATTTTAATAATTCCAACGGCGATTTTATTGGTAAAGGAGATAATGTTGTGGAAAAATCTAACTTTGTACTTGAAAATAAAATCGGGAAACTCTACATTAATAAAACGCAATATTTTGATAATGTTCCGCAGGATGTCTATGATTTTTATATTGGCGGCTACCAGGTACTCGACAAATATTTGAAGGACCGTAAAGGAAAAGAATTAATTACCGATGAAGTTGAAAATGTAGAGCAAACTATCAGGTCGTTGGCTTTTACTATCGAACAAATGAAAAAGATTGATGATCTTACTAAAAACTGGATATAACAATGAGTTTATTCAATAACATAACTAACCTTACAATTTTTGAAAACCTTGACAATAAAGGTTATTATATGATGTTTATATGCAGCCGCGAAACAGCCCAAAAACGGTACGAGCAATATACCCGTACCGGCAGATATGATGAAACCGGGATGGCGATACCCTATGGGTATCTTGAACTCAACATTGGTAGCCCTCTGTTCGTACTTGCAATTGAAAATGAACGGGACGGCGAGCTTTTTTTAAATTATATTAAAGATAAAAAAGTATCACAGCATGTTGAAATAGGGAAAGCTGCATCATGGGGCTGGTTTAAATTTTCGGAACACATCGATATCGAAAAATGGCTAAAGGAATTTAATGCTTTTGAAGCTAAAAGGCAATAGGAATATATAAAAGCAAATAATTCCGGATTGCAGACGGCCTTGTTTTAACCGGTGGTGTAGTCTTAACAAAATTCACTTCCGAAATCGAAATTCCGAAATTCGAAATCATTCATACCGAAGCGCCTCAATAGGATCCAATCTTGAAGCTTTTTGCGCGGGATAGTAGCCAAAGAAAATCCCGGTTACCGCACAAACTACGAATGATAAAACTACCGATGATTCGGATATAATTGTCGGCCATCCTAAGGTCAGCGTAACTATCTGGGTTGATAAGAAGCCAATTAATACACCGATGACCCCGCCGGTTATACTAATGAGTACAGCTTCCATCAAAAATTGCATTAAAATATCTTTCCCCCTTGCTCCTATCGACATGCGGAGGCCAATTTCTTTTGTACGCTCAGTAACGGAAACATACATAATGTTCATGATGCCGATACCGCCTATTACCAGGGAAATTCCGGCAACTACGGTTAATAAAACGGTTAATAAGCCGCTTGTTGAGCTTAGGGTGGCAATCAGTTCTTCCTGCGTACGAACGGTAAAATCATTATCCTCGCTGGCCGTTAAACGGTGTGAGTCGCGCAGTATTTGAGTCATTTCCTTTACGGCATCGTCAGTAACCCCTTCATTTGCGGCTGATGCGTATATATTTGAATAGTAAATGGTAGCCAGTATCCGTTTTTGCACTGTTGTATAGGGGGCTATTAAAATATCATCCTGGTCTTGGCCAAAAGCGTTAAAACCTTTAGGGTTAAGAATGCCTATTATTTGGAAAGGGATATTGCCGAAACGGATCACCTTACCAATTGGGTTATCGCCGTTGGGGAACAGGTTATCAATAACTGTTTGCCCTATCAGGCATACTTTAGCCGATGTTAAAACATCGGTTTGTGTAAAAGCAATACCATCCTTAAGCGATAGTTTACGAATATCAAGGTATTCAGGGCTCACGCCAGACATAGTAGTTGGCCAGTTTAAAGCGCCGTTAATAGCCTGCCCTTTCGAGCTTACTGCCGGTGATATTTCGGTAATGTATTGAGCGTTTGCTTTTAAAGCGGTAATATCTTTTATAGTAAGCGTCTGGAAACTGCTGCCGGCAATTTTAACCCCGCCATTCAGGTTGCTTGCCGGCTGAACGGTGATCATATTTGTACCCATATTGGATAACGAATCGTGGATGCTTTGTTTTGATCCCTGGCCGATAGCCACCATTGCAATAACAGAACCTACGCCTATAATAATACCAAGCATAGTTAAAAACGCCCGCAATTTATTCCGTTGCAGGGCTTTAAGCGCTATCCGTATAAGGTTAATTAAACTCATTTCTTATTGGTTCATTAGTTCATTGGTTCGCCGGTTCATTAGTTCGGGGTTCATTGGGTCATTATGTGTTTATCAACAATCCACTAACTCACATTTATATAAATCAAAATTATTTTTAGCAAAACACCAAACTAACTTCCTAACTGCAGCTTCTTTCGGACTTCCGGACTTTACTGACTTTCGGACTAATTCACCCATTCACAACTCACTAATTCAATAATTGCCTCAATAGTCATCCGTTACCGGCAAGTTTTCCAATACTTCTTTTGCTGAACGTTTTACTTCAATTTTTGTGTCTTTTTGTATCCTGCCATCGCGCAATTGTATAGTACGGCTGCTAAAAGAGGCAATGTCAGGTTCGTGCGTTACAAATACGATTGTTTTTCCCTGGTTGGCATTCAGCTCCTGCATCAGCGCCATAATTTCGTATGATGTACGGCTATCTAAGTTGCCGGTGGCCTCATCTGCTAATATCATTACAGGTTCGTTTACCAGCGCACGGGCAATGGCTACGCGCTGCTGCTGCCCGCCGGATAGCTGGCTTGGGGTATGGTCATGCCTGTCGGCAAGCTTCACCGACTCCAATGCATGGATAGCCCTTTCGCGCCGCTCTGCTGCACTTACTTCCTTATTGTATAATAAAGGCAGCTCCACATTTTCAAGGGCGGTTGTGCGCGGCAGCAGGTTATATGCCTGGAAAACAAAACCTATTTTATGGTTACGCAATTTTGCAAGCTCATCGCGCGATAAACTTTTAACATCCACCCCATCCAGATAATAATTTCCGATACTGGGTTTATCAAGGCAGCCTAAAATATTTAATAAAGTCGTTTTGCCCGAACCGCTGCTGCCCATAATGGTAACAAATTCACCCGCCTCTACATCAAATGATATGCCCCTGAGTGCATGCACCGTTTCGCTGCCCATTATAAACTCCCGTTTAAGTTCCTTTATTTCTAATATTTTTTTGCTCATCGGCTTTTGCCACCCCCTGATGGCCGTTTAGGCAAAAATGGACTGGCGCCAACCGATGATGAAGCTGCCGCCGCTGCCGGTCCGGTGCTTATGCCTGTCGCTACCATATCATCGGCTGTAAGGCCTGATAATACTTCAACATGTGTATTGTCATTTAACCCTATTTCTATTTTTTTCTGAACCAGCTTAGTACCCTGCAACACCCATACCAACGCCTTTTGTTTATTTACACCCGAAGTATCGGTACGGCTTTTTGCGGTATGTGATACCTGGTTGGCCGATGGATTCCCGCCTGCCGCACTGCCCTTACGCATACTTTTATGGCTAACCCTGCCCTCAATCTGGTATTTTTTCATCAGGGATGAATCCGGCGTAAAGGCTAAAGCCTTTGCTGGTATCAGCATGGCATTATTTACTTCCTTGGTGTAAATAATAATGTTGGCTGTCATTCCCGGCTTTAATTTCATGTCATCATTCGGCGCATTGATAATTGTAGTGTAGGTAACAACATTTGCCGATACGGTAGGGTGAAGGCGCACCTCCGTGACTGTGCCACCAAACTGGTCATTTATAAATGCGTCTACCGTAAATGATGCACGGTTTCCAGCTATTACGCCACCAATATCGGCCTCGTCTACATTAGCTTCAACCTGCATTTTTGTAATATCTTTTGCTATGATGAACAGCGTTGGGGTACTAAAACTTGCCGCTACCGTTTGCCCTATGCTGATGCTGCGGTTTAATACCACACCATCGATAGGGGAGTATATATCCGCATAAGATAAGTTTTTCTGCGCCGACCGTACCTGCGCCTGGGCGCTTACCACCCCCGCTTTAGCTGCATCATAAGTATTAAGCGCGCTATCATAGTCGGCTTTACTGATGGCATCGGTTTTAAAAAGCAGGTCTTGCCTGTTAAAATTATTTTTTGCAAATACCAACTGGCTCTGGGAGGTCTGTAAATTGCCTTTAACCTGGTCAAGTGTAGCCTGGAGCAATGATTTATCAAGCTGTGCCAGTAACTCGCCCTTTTTTACCTTGGAATTAAAATCAACATACAAATATTGTAATATGCCCGATATCTGCGTACCAACTGTAACTGTATCCACCGGTTCTATTTTACCTGTGGCAGTTACACTTTGTGCAATATAACCCGTGGTTGGTTTTTCGGCCAGCACAGTCACAGGTGCCTCTTTTTTATGGAAAAATAAAAACCAGGTAAGCAGTATGGCTATCAGTACCGCTGCAATAATTAATATCTTTTTTAAATTAGGTTTCATGATCGCCCTGTTTATAGTTTAATGGGTATTCCTCTGTAAAAATCATATATCTTTAAAGTCAGCAGTTCATTGTACTTGGCTTGTATAAAAGCTTGCTGTGCCTGTATGAACAGGTTTTTCTGCAACAAAAAATCGACGGTATTGGCCACGCCAACTTTTAGCTGTTCGCTTGCAATGCGGTAACCTTCCTTATTGTAATTGTATTGCTCAAGGGCGGCGGCATACTGACTTTTTGCATTTTCAACATTAATATAGGCCCGTTCAACCGTTTGCGATAATGTAAACGCGGCATTTTTTAAATTAAGCTGTGCCTGGTCTACCTGTATTTTTGCTTCCTCTACCTGGGTTTTAACCATCCTCCTGGTAAATATGGGAATTGCAAGGGTAAAACCTAATTGCTGGTTAAAATTATTACTAAGCTGACTAGGAAAACTCCCCTGTCCCGTAAAATACCCTGAATTTAATGAGCCGCCGGCAGTTAACATTGGTTTATA
>Ga0302221_10002111_pt1 | contig 12550 bp, 2 predicted proteins | sample II_Palsa_E2_1_FD_193517 | JGI IMG/M metagenome (GOLD analysis project Ga0302221, IMG submission 193517) | Peat permafrost microbial communities from Stordalen Mire near Abisko, Sweden - II_Palsa_E2_1 | ecosystem: Environmental > Terrestrial > Soil > Palsa > Peat permafrost | place: Sweden... | reverse complement strand
ATTAGTTGTAAATTGTATATTGCTTTACAAATTTATAAAAGGTTAATTTAATATTAAAATGCGAAATAACCGCCTTTTAAAGACTAAAGGATAGCTTGCTATTTAATTTGTACTTTAGTTTTGCGGGTGCTACTTTAGCTTTAGAAGCTAGTTGCAAGAACTTAGTATAAAATTTATAGAATAACTAAGTCGACTTTATAAAAAGCTTCTTGAATTTGTTCTTAGCAGTAAACACCCGGTTCGGGTTCTTATAAGCTAATGTTAAGTGCTTAAATAGGTCTTAGATATTTGTATATAAATCGATAGCATTATCCTTTAAACGCAGCAAAATATGCTTTATAGCTTTACCTCTAATTAAGCCTTTTATATATGCAAGCTTTATTGATTTAGTAAAGTAATAATCTATATTTTTATAAAGCTTATTCTTAATTCGGGAGAACTAATTAAAGAGACTTATATTCTTACTATCCGTAAAGATAAGGGGATTAAAGAGCTTTGTAAAGCGTGCCGGAGCTTGTTTAGATGCTAGAGTAGCTTGTCGATTTTAGCAATATGCCTCGAGAAGCTTAGTTTAAAGGGAGTTGCATTGTAGGGACAGCTTAGCTAAGTGTCCTTGCTATTCCTTAGTCTTTGTCTCTAAAGCGACTACCCGATCCTTTGCATTGTCTTGTTAATGTAAAGCTTCTAGAATTTGCTTGTAAAGTTGTTTGGGGTCTTGCTAGTATGCAAATCGGAGGTATTCAAGGTTGAATTCGGGTTTTTTAGGAATTAAAGAAGGACGGGATAGTCGAGTATTTGTAAGTTTAAGTGTATAAAAACTAGTTATAATACTAGCCTCTTGTCGGAACATATACTGCATTTACCCCCAGTATTGCTTTTACTTCTATTCCTATACGGCCTGACTGCCGGCCTTATTCCTGATCCTACTATCGGGTTCTGGCGGGCCTGCTTTTCGGGCCTTAGTTTAGATCCTTTGTACGCGCGGGCCCGATGCATTTAGTATATCCCACTTCTATTTGTAAGTAGGATATACACGACTTATACAATTATACTCGGCCCGTTCGGGCTATGCATAACTTGTACAAATCGGCACTTGCTTTGCGTATACTATTTTACTTCTTACGCTCCTTATATATATATAATAGTCCCTATCTAATAAGGGACACACATTATAAACTTATTAAATATATTACTTTTAAAGTACTATTATGTGTTACACATTCGGATTACCTAGCTATATTAACACTAATTAGTAGTTAATTTATTTGGTTAAATAAACTACAAAGCAGCTAAGTAAAGACTAAAAGAGACATTTTATATTTGTTACAATAAGTTAAAAAGAAAATCGAGTAATAATACCGAGTTAGCTTAATTTTTGCATTATTTTTGCGTCTACCACGCAACCCACTATTCTTATAATATATAAACTATTATATAAAGGCAATTTTATTATATAATAATAATATATTCTTATTCCTTACTATAAAAAGCTACAAGCTAAATAAGGACTACTAAGGCAAAGACTTCGACTTAAACGACCCGGAAACCCGTATAATAAAATGCATAAATAACTATATTACTTTAACGATCTTATAATATAAATACTACAAATATATAAACTTTAACTACTAAAAGGAAGTTCGGGAAAGTTTAGAAGGCTAAACGCTTAAGATGCTTAAGAAGACTAGCTAATTAGCTATTAAAGAACTTTATACGTATTTATATACATATAAAGTATAAGTTAAAAAGCAAGTCAAATCGATTTTATTTGCTAAAACAATTTACAATATCCTTATAAAGGAAATATAACACATTTAAATAAAGGACGAAATCTAGGAAATGCTCGAATCGGACTAGGAATTTAACTTTAAGTTAAATCTAGTATACTAAAAACCACAAGTAATGCTATATATAACAATTAAATAAAACATTAAACAAGACTAGTTAACTATACGTCGTATAAAACTACTTTAGCTAAAGTAAACCCCAAGTTATATATTATTAAGATAGTTACCCCGGGACGAAACACCACGTTTACTAGTATAGCTATATAAACAATTTAGTAGCAATTTACACCCTTTACTTAAACGAGGATTACTATCTCTTATTATATAACTAAAGCTAATTGTCTCGCACAATTTACTAATTTATATAACTTAGCTATAACTACTTGCAAATATAATAAAAATCTATACAAGTAACGACAAGAAATATAAGGGTAAAGAGTATAATATTTTAGACATTAAACTTTAAGTGTTTTTCGACTATTATATAAAGGTTAGATTAGCAAATAACCAATTCCACTTAGCATTTTCTATTATGCTTAAAGGACGAGCTAGCGCATTCTATTACAATAAAATATCTAAACAATTATACGATTTTACTACTATAATAAAAATGACTAAAATTCACTTTAAAATAAAGGAAAAGCGACAAAAGTATCTTACAAAATAAAGAAGAACGACACTTTACTGTATTATAACAAAACACCCTAAAAAGACTTAACCCGAATGCTTAAAAGTGCTCTTTAACACCTTACGTATAGCTTAGCAAGGACTATTAGCAAAATACTAAAACGAGTACAACTTATAAGACTAAGTAATTAATATATGCAATAGCATTCTAAAATGCTGACTAGCATTATTCAAATTAGTATTTACTTTTAAAGGGGTATATGCAAAGCTACAATTAGCAATAAAGCAATTTGTAAAGGAGAAGGAGCTAAAGGATTATCTAGTATATTACTAAAAGGACGAGGATAAGCTATACGACTTTACTTAGCACTAGACCGACCGAACTTACAAAGGCTGCGGGCGCAATAGAAGGGGTCGTTTTATAGGCCGTTCTTGAGGTCGTTTTGCAAAGCGTTTTTTAAGGCGTTTTGCAAGTCGTTTTGCAAGTCGTTTTGCAAGTCGTTTTGCAAGTCGTTTTGCAAACCGCAACAAAATTACAAAGGATCGTATAAAGAAGTGCTTTATTTGCAGATAACTAAGATACTAGTTTACAAAGTATACAAATAAGGAGAAAAAGAAGGCATATTAATAGTTTATTATAAATGCATTAAAAGAGGATTTTTAAGGTTTTATATTAAAATTCGAGAGAACCCTAAACGAGAATAGCGATAGCAACAACAAGTTAGACGATTTACCGCAATTGTATAACTTATAATAAATTGCATCGCTAAAAAAGCACAAATTACTATATAATATAAAGTAATTCTTTACTAAATTCGGTAAGATTAATAGATTAAAGGCAATAATAACTTTAAATAATTAGTCGTTTATATATGCAATTACTATAAAAGACATTTTTACTTAGCCCTTAAAAATATTAATTTTTACGTTTAAAGATTATTATTTTTCAAGTGTATTTTAAAGAATTATGCCCGATAATAGCGCATTAAGCGTATTAATTGCAAAAGAATTACAAGTTATAGCATTATAAAAGCTTGACCCGATAGTTAAGATTAATTATATAAATACTAAAAATTACTATATCTGATTTAGCAAAGGGTTAATAATTATATAAGGAACAATTATTATAAATATACTACTTAAGCTAATTATATTCTATATTGTGCTAGCAAATATACTATTCTTATATTACATTTAAGATATAAACAAAATAAGGGTTAAATTAGATAACTTGGCTAATATTTTAATTTAAGGCAAGAAGACTATACTAATTATATAAAAATAAGGCTACTTATAAATGCTCTTGCACAAAGAAGAAGCTATAGCATATAGTCACTTGACAAAAATAAAGCTAAAGCAACTTTATTGCCGTTTTAAACACTTATTTGTATAAAGACTAGCAAAAGTACTAAAATAGGCTAAATATGTAAATATTAATTAACGCATAATCGAACAATTAACAAAGTATTATAAGAGTTATTAATTATATACAAAATCACTTAGCCGATTTAAGTTTACCTTTAAAGACAACTAAAATTTTAACTATTTAATTATAATTAATATACTTTACTTAAACGGTAAACTAGTACTTTAAGCTATCGATAAAGCTATAGCATTTAACGCTATATAGTTTTTAAAGGACATATTAGCAAAAACAATATAAGATATTATATAATTATATTAGATTAATATATATTAAGGTTTACTTAATTACTTAATACACGATGCCGGGAAAAACTTCTTATTAACAAAATTCCGGTAGCACGCAAAATTATTAGCTATTAAAGTAAAAGAAGTACTAATTAAAGCTTATAATAGCATTAGCAAAGTCGAACGATATTATATACTATTAAAACGTTTATACGAAATCTTATAAGAGGAGTTATAAGATAAAAAGCTTAATAAAGAGCTAATTTTGCAAATAGCAATAAAGGCTATAAACGATATTATAAGACCGGATAAGCTTATGCTTACGCTCTTTATTTTTAGATTATATCCTAAAATTATAAACTAAAACCTTCTTATACTTATAATTACTAAGAGAGCAAAAGCTATTTATATAGCAATAAAGGAAGTATAACGATTTTATATAAAATGCTAAGTCTAAGAAGCACTTGCTACTAAAAACGGGCTAATTACAGATAAAATGCATAATTTACCGCTTTAGTCGGATATACAAGTATAGCGCGAGAATAAGGGATAAAAGGGCCTATACAAATTAATTATAATAAACGGCAAGACTTATATAATTCAAATGCTATACGGACTAACCAATTTTCGGTTTATAATTATAAAGCTATTTTATACGAATTTGCCACTTAATCCAATTAATGCAAAAACACACTAAGCAATTTTAACTTACAATTTAATAAACCCGGCAGGGGTTATTAACAAAACAAAGGAATTAGCGACTAGCACTCGAGCTATAAAGCTAGCTATTAAGATTCCTTTTTACCGGTATAAAGAAAACTTAAAGGTTTTTAATATTAAGAAAGAGGAGGCTAACTTGCAACTTTTACTTTAGCTAAAGGAATAAGGGGTAATTACTATACTTAAACTACTATTCCAAGCCTTATAAAAGCAAGAAATCGAGGCCTTAATTATAAGGGATATATTCGAATTCGTTTTATACAATCTTAAGGTTTATAAAAGCAAAATTTTCAATTTTAGACTAGTAAATAAAGTTAAGGGCAAGTCGACTAACTTATTATATAAGAAATCACAATTAGTAATTCAAGCATATAACGACAAAGGAAAAGAAGTAATTTTAACACAATTACTTACAATTTAGCGGGCAAGCTAAAGGCTAATCATAGCACTTGCATTATTACTTGCAAAAATAGATATTAACTTATTCTTCCGAGACGTTACACAAGCATATATCTAATTTACGACATTCCTAAATCGACAAATCCTAGCGCATTTACCTAAAGAACTTAAAGCCTAATTCTTACTTAAAACAATTATAGTTATATAAAAACTATTATATAATATATTAAAAGCTAAAACCTATTAATAAGCTATATATTACAAATATTACCAAGAAAAGCTATATATAATAACCTTATCGTATAATCCTTGCCTTTTAGTAATAATAATAGTATAAGCTTTTAAATTAATCGAAATATAAACAAACGACACTTTAATCTTAAAAGACGGCAAATTTAAGGCCTTAAAGCACGAGGAACTTGCAAAAGCAAATATTACTATAAAACCTACAAAGCAATTATTACCCGATATACTATTAATTTTCAATAAGTGTATCCTCCGGCAAGAAAAGGATTCGATCTTACTAGTGCAAAAGGGCTAAGGCAAAAAAATTAAGCTAGTCGACGCAAAACCACTTGCCCGGAACGATTAATATAAGGAGCAACAAGCCCGCAAAGCATATATTATAATAATTTACTAACCAAAGGCTATTTTCGACTTATTAATTGCAGCTTAGCACTAAAAACCAACTAAAAAAGATATAGTAATACTAAACAAACAACTACAATAGCAATAAGATAACTTAAAACAAGGAATTAAATATATAACCCTAGATTTAAAGTATATAAAGCTATTTGTATTTGTCGACGGATCGTTTGCAAATAACAAAGATTTAAGCTCTTAAATTAAATATAAAATTGTTGGTATAATTAGGTTATTGGTTGGTTTTGGGATCACGTGACTATGCACTAGTCCCAATTAGGCATAGACAGACAAAGGAAGGTCAACAACACCGCGCGCGGTGCTGTCGACCTCCCTTCCTAATAATCAACCACCTACCAACGCAATTGCATATCACGAATACGTGCCGTGCCACGCGTTACGGGTGGACCGACAAAAATTATCCTTACAAACAAAATTACAAGCACAATATCGGACTCATTTAAGCTACAAGGCAACCTAGTATATTATAGCAATATAAAAAGCAAACGGGTTACTAGAAGTGTCCTTGCATTAAAGGTATACAAAATAGTAAAAAGTATTAATATAGCTATTACTATTAACACTACTATTAAAATAGTTACTAACTAACTAAGATTACCTTTAACCCCGATTATTATTTGCACCGATTCTTATTTATTATATAAATGCCTTGTCAAGCTCGGAACTATTAAAGAAAAGAGGCTAATAATCGATATTATAGCCATCCGACAATCGTATAAACGAAAGGAACTTACAAAAATATAATAAATTAACGGCCAAGACAACTTAGCAAACGCTATAATTAAAGGGACTCCGAATAAGGCCTTAAAGAGGTTTATCGATACAAATTAATTAAATATACAAGTTAAAGGATAAGTAAAGAGAGCAAATGGCGCAAGCGCAATTAAAGGCTTTTAAGCTAAGGCATATGACGCGGTTAATGCCTTAAATTTAAAGCTACTCGGAAAGAGGCAGAATTAGCAAGTTGCCCCTCCGGGGGCAGCTTAAGGATTAAAGCTACTCCGAGAAGGGGAATTCCCCCTCTAAGGGCAGCCTAAAAAACAAGGCAGCAATAGCACGTGATAAAGGAATTTTTAGATTCCCGGTCACGTGAGGACTAAAGCACATTATAATTCTTTCGGGTTTACTTATTTTTAATTTATCTAGTTTACTTGCTTGTTTTATACCTTAGTTTACTTGCTTTACCCTACCCGTTTTTTAGTTATTTAAGCACAAGTTACTTTTAATTCGAGTGCGTTTTATATAAGAAGAAAAGGTTACTAGTATCGGAATATATATTACATTTACCCCTAATATTACTTTTACTTCTATTCTTATATAGCTTAATTGCTAGCCCTATTCTTAATCCTACTATCGGGTTTTAGCGGGCCTACTTTTCGGGCCCTAGTTTAAATCCTTTATACGCGCGGGCCTAATACATTTAATATATCCCACTTTTATCTGTAAGTGGGATATACACGACTTATATAATTATACTCGGCCCGTTCGGGCTATGCATAACTCGTACAAATCGGCACTTGCTTTGCGTATACTATTTTACTTCTTACGCTCCTTATATGTATATAGCAGTCTCTATCCAACAAGGGACACACATTATAGACTTATTAAATATATTACTTTTGGGGTACTATTATGTGTCACACATTCGGATCACCTGGCTATACCAACACCTCTAGTTTATGATAAGATTATGCTATTTCGTTTGATTTATGCTTATGCAATAGGTCTTGTTTCAGGTTTGTGTTTTGTATAATTTGTTTAGTTTAGTTCGATCGATTTTGTTTAGTTGGTATCATTCAAGTTTAGTACAAGACAAAGGCGACGCGTCGACTTCTCCTTTTTGTACAATTTAATTTTAAATCCTCCGCAAGATTGGAATTGGATTAAGCTTTAAATTATGTTACAAGCGCTAAATTTATAGCACAAAGTGCATTAGTTAAATGGTCCTAATTATGACTATTCAAAGCTAAGGAAAGAAGAGGTTATTTACAAAGGATCGGTTTATACAAATACTCGGGTTCTGCCGCTCCACACCGCTTATGCTAGCCCGCGCTAGTGCTCGTGACCACGTGACATAGAATGCCAAAACAGTAATACATTTTACTTTATTAAGCGCTATAACAACTGGCTAAAAGTATTTCTTTATAGAATATTAACAACTTGCAAATAAAATTTAAGTAAGGACTATATATTTAATACTTTTTTTAATTTAGTAATATTTAATTTTAGTATTATCTTTTATTTTTTGAATTTTTGTAGATACAATAGCTAATATTATACTCCCTTTGTTACGGTTCTACGCTGGCATGTGCAGCGCTATTCCCGATCAGGCTAGGTTGGCGAACCTAGGATATTTAGAAAGCTTCTCGCATTCCTTCATTCCTTCCTTCCTTAGCTTTGTATAGTCGTAATTGAGACCCTTCTACTTTTGCCTTCCTTTCCAGGCCTTGAAGCTAGCGCTCGTGACACCCTTTACTTAGTTAATGTAAGCAATTAAGAAGCATAATATTATAGCCAAAAATATATATAACCAGGATAAGAAGGGCTTTTTAATTAAGATAATAAAAGCTTTAAAACATATAATATCTAAGAAAGTGTATAATAGTAAGCGAATTAAAGCTATAAAGCAAGATGGATTTAGAGAGTTTATTAGCTTATTAGCCACGATTTGCGCGGACGGAATAAAGCTTTTGCTTGCTTTAATTTATAAAAGAGCTTTAAGAGACTTTTAAAATACTTGGGTAAAGGATTTAATTTTTAAAAATTAAGCGTTTTTTGCATCTTTAGCAAATAGTTAGTCATTTAATGCATTTGGGCTAATATACTTTACTTAAGTGTTTAACTTTTAAACATGTGCTAAAGCAAGGCATAAAAGGAGGCTTTTAATTATAAATAGTTATTCTAGTTATATAAATATAAAGTTTATAAGGATATATAATTGCTTAAAGATTTGTTTTCTTATTCTTTCCCCTTATTTAACTTATAAATTATAAGCTTTAAATATAAGCATGTTTTAAGTGCTCTTAACTTGCTACTTTATTAAGCTTAATAAAGTTATAAAAAGGAGCACAAGCTTGATTTCTTTTATAAAGAGGATATTTTAGTTTGCTTTTAAGCTTGCTTTTAGTGATTCTTTTATAGAAAGTAATATTGTCGGAACATATACTGCATTTACTTCTACTCTTGTACGGCTTAACTGTCGGCCCTGTTCTTAATCCTACTTTCGGGTTCTGGCGGGCTTGCTATTCGGGCCCTAGTTTAGATCCTTTGTACGCGCGGGCCCGATGCATTTAGCACACCCCACTTATATCTATAAGTGGGTTATCCACGACTCGTACAGTTATACTCGGCCCGTTCGGGCTATGCATGACTCGTACGAATCGGCACTTGCTTTGCGTGTACTGTTTTACTTCTTACGCTCATTATATGCACGTAGCAGTCCCTATTCAACAAGGGACACACATTATTGAATATATTACTTTTGGGGTACTATTGTGTGTCACACATTCGGATCACCTGGCTGTACCAACAAATATTCTTTTTGCTTAAGCAAAGGTGAGAGTATAGCCTTTTAATTTGTTAATTTTTTTAAAGGTTTTTGCTATATAACCTTTTACACTTTCCGAATTGTCTAGTTCTAGTAAAGGTGTTATGGTTCTGGCATTCTAGGTCACGTGGTCACGTGCACTAGCGCGGCTAGCATAGGCGGTGTGGAACGGCAGAACTCGAGTATTTGTACAAACTAATCCTTTGTAAATAACCTCTTCTTTCCTTAGCTTTAAATAGTTGTAATTGGGACCATTTAACCAATGCTCTTCTTGGGCTATAAATCTAGCGCTTGTGACAAAAGGCAATATTGCAACTCTTTATACTATAAAACTGTCGCAGTGAAGCGTGGGTGCTAACTCATCAGCCCCTTGTATATATAGTCCAAATGCTCCCTACGAGCTCCCTCCCTCCTAATCAGACAACCATATGCAATTACTCTGCCTCTACAACTGTGCGACAAAAACATATATATTAGTTTACTTAAACCTTTTATAAAGTGCTTTCTAAGGAGGAATTTAAGGAGCTAACTAAAGCAAACAAGACTAACGCAATTAAAGCTACAATTGCAAAGCATTATATAAAGGGTTTAAAAGAGGCTCTTATATAATGTCACAAGCGCTAGCTTCTAGGCCTGGAATGGAAGGCAAAAGTAGAAGGGTCTCAATTACGACTATTTAAAGCTAAGGAAGGAAGAAACATGAAGCTATCCGCATGCTTAAATATCCTAGGTTCGCTAACCTAGCCTGATCGATAATAGCGCTGCACGTGCTAGCGCAAAACCATAATATATAAGAAAAGAAGAAGAGATAACAAGGGAAGAAGCTTAATTTGTTAAAGGAAGCGCTTAGTAAGGCTTAGTTCTTTTTTACTAAAGAAGTAATATATATAATTGCTAGAGAAGAAGAGAAGCTAATAGTTTTAAAGCAAGAGAAATTGGATAAGGAAAAGAAAAAAGAAGAGAAGACAATTGCTAAGGTAGCAAAAGAAGTATTAGTAGTGTAAGAAGTAGTTAAAAAGGTAAAGCAAAATGAAATTAATGCTTAAGTTAAAGCAAAGTAAAGGAAATAAAGAGTTTTAGACTGAGTAGCTGCTAAGAAAGCAATAGCAGCTGTAAAAAAGGTAGCTAAAAACACTAAACTTTCTCGAATTATTATATTTAAGGTGGGAAGTACGTTTTTAGGTAATTTAAGGTCTCACAAGCATGTAATAGTAGAAAATTTGGATATAGAAGTAGTAAAGGGTGTCTTTATAACTAAATTAAGAAGGTAAATTATTTTACTTTAATGCCTAAAAAATAAATAATCTTAGTTGGTCAATTAAATGCGCTTACTTTAAATACTTTATAATTTTAATATTAAAGCGATCGGACGCGTGGTTATTTTATAATTAATTTTTTAAGTTCATGATGCACAATAAATTTGGGTGTGCATTGGCTGTGGGTGTGCATTGACTGTGGACTTCGGTTACCCTTTGTTGCCGGAAGCGATTTGTCTCCCTCGCTAAATGCGTAAATAACTTTATAACTATAAACCTAAAACCCATATATTTTAATAGAAATATACATTTGAGCATTGCGCATAAAATGGACTTCTATAAAAGTTTTTATAATATTAATAAATAATTAAAACTATAATAAAAACCCTTTAAAGTATTCCCCTTCTTTTATATAATGTTACGTTTCTGGGCGTTCTAGTTATGTCACGTATCCACGCGCGCTAGCGTAGACTAGTGGAGGCAGTGTGGCGCGGCAGAACTCAACTATTTGTACGAACCGATCCTTTGTAAATAACCTCTTCTTTCCTTGGCTTTGAATAGTTGTAATTGGGACCTTTAAACCAACGCCTTTTAGGCTATGAATCCGGCGCCCGTGACATATATATAATAGACTTATTTTATAAATCTATAATATTATATATATTTTATTTTTAAAGTTTTATAAAAGTATTATCTTAGTATATCGGTTTGGCCTATCGGGCTGAGCGACCGCCTACAATTAGGCAACGTGCGTGCACGTCGCCTTGCTGCGCTCTCGTCGACCATAATGCCGCCCTTCCCCTCTACTCGTCTTTCCTTCTTTAGCGTCCTTTCTAACTCTCTGTCGCCCGCCCCAGGGTTCTTTCTCCGTATAATCCATGCGCTACTCGGTCTCTTGCACCTAGAGTCCGTAGACCCTTATTGGCGCCTCGGTGTCGCCGTAGTTGGGCTTGGACATGTAATGGTTCAGTAACCTGACCGATCACCGCTGCAGCCGCGATGCTACTACCTGCCCTTATGAAGCAGGCATGTTAGTATGATCGTGCGATCCCCGTTGGAAAACATTTGCTAGCATCACAGGAAGTTGAAGGCCAGACCTCTAAGCTAGACCATGTCTTCGTTTTCGGCTCAGTTTCCACATACAGTACCTCTACGTTTACTACTATATCACCACTCTAATCACTTGAGACTTCCTCGTTTCAGTACTCGAGCCCTTATCTTTGCTGCAGCTACGAGCTACTTCACGGATTGCCATGTACTATGCTTTAGCTAATGGGAAGGATTATACTTTGTTGAAGCGCTAGCTACTTTATGGATTGTGGATTGCGATGTGCCAGTGAATCCGCTTGTGATTCCACCTGCGTGATTGTGACAGCAATAACAAAAGCCAGGACAGCGACGATAGTGAAGGGGCACGAGCTGCGAATCGGCGAAAGTGGTCTCCCTTTTACAGTGATCCTTCTTCCAAGAGTGGCTACGAGGGTCGCCTTCAATTGCCTCGTAGAGAACCTAGCACTAATACAGCCGCCTTTGCCTCTGCCTTGCTTAAATCTATTAATCTATTAATCTCGGAGCCCTTAGCTTGTTGATCTAGTACAGATGCAGGTCAAGAATTGAATAATGTGATGCCTCGTCACTTAGTCAATGAGAATTAATTAGTGTAGGAGTGGAATGTAAAAAGTTATATAAAGTTAAAGAGAGAAAAAGAGAAGTTTACAATCTGAGTTTAGAGGTGTGTTTTTATATAATCGGTTCACTCCAAACGCAACAAATATTTTTTTTTTTTGCACAACACTATATATGACAAAGACTATTAATTAAATATTACAAAAATAACGCAAGAAGATGCTTTGTGTTCTTAGAATTAAAAAATAATAAGTGGTTGTTAATATTTAAAAAAA
>Ga0302221_10002107_pt1 | contig 12560 bp, 5 predicted proteins | sample II_Palsa_E2_1_FD_193517 | JGI IMG/M metagenome (GOLD analysis project Ga0302221, IMG submission 193517) | Peat permafrost microbial communities from Stordalen Mire near Abisko, Sweden - II_Palsa_E2_1 | ecosystem: Environmental > Terrestrial > Soil > Palsa > Peat permafrost | place: Sweden... | reverse complement strand
GGAAGTCGATAATCGTGATTAGGGACATTATTAGAGTAATTCTAGAAGTTTTTGGATTTTTCTAAGCACTTTAAAAAAACGTCCAAATTTTTGGTGTTCTAGTAGGGGTATAGGTAATCGGCCGGAAGTACTTCCCATACAAATTTACTATATAAAATACTTAGCATAAGACTCGCTTAAAATCGATATTAAATCGATTCGAATCAATACCTTGTAATATTGACTAATACGATTCAGAATCGATTCGATATCGATGCCTCAGGAATCGTTGCCAAGCCTGGTAAACTTATAACTCTCTAGCCGTCTAATACTCTTAACAAGCTTGCTTCTCAAGGAATATACCCTAACTTTCCTACTATTAATGCAGCTTGCAAAAAGGACAAGATTACACTTAATAAGGCAGTTGCATAGCAAAATAATCGTGGCTTAATTGCCTGAGTTCAAAAGGCCGGTAAGGCATCGGAGCGTGCAAAGAAACGAGTAGCTAAGGTAGCTAAGGAAGAAGTTGGTAAAAGAAGTAATAGTAAGGCTTCTAGAGTAGTTACAAGGGCAGCAAAGAAGGCTAAAGTCACTAGGGGTAGTAGGAGACGTAAAAAGTAATAAGCTTGTGCAGTGATGTGTGTAATTAGTGAAGTGCATTAATATATCTTCATTCCCGAGACCCCAATATTATGCGATTACCCAATGGGGGACCCGAATCGTAATCCCCCCCCTATTGACCAATAGGGCCCTGCGATTGGCCAATCGGGACCCCGGTTGGGCAATCGCTCGGATTGGTGAACGGGGTGGAACAGATAGACTGGCTGATATTGTATCATTGGTAGAGGGCGACTTTTTTCTTACTTATGGTTCTGAGGCCAGGATGCTTATCTAAGATAAGTGGCAGTCGCTGAATGGATGGTGGCGTATGCAGAAGTTCTGTGGCTGAACTGTTGGAAAATGTCGAGAATTGAAAAGACAATAGATGGGTTCGAATCTTGTTGCCCGATATAGCTAACGGAGGTGCTATATCTATTGCTAATTTGAGTGGATAACCCTGGCCATATTTATTGGTAATACATGTTTAGCAGAGCTAACATCTGTGCCGCTTTTTCTTGAAATTGGGTGTCGTTCTGGACAGTTCCAGGTGCTGTAGCGGGAAGCGCTCAAATCTATGTCCTTAGGCAGAAAGTGGAATAATAACACCCATGAACTCGTAAGAGGCCACAACGGAACTCATTTATCATGTGGTATGTCAGGCTTCAGACATTTTATCCGATCAATTGTGAAGAAAGTTCTCTGCAAATTCGATGCAACAGGAAACAGCCACAACAGAGGTCACAGAGGAGGAATGTAAGTGTAGCTATTTTGATCGCAACGCCGTCAGAGGGGGATTCTGAGTGGGTCAAGAAGCAAGGAAGGAGTAGCACTAGCTAAGAAGACATCCCTTTCGACTTCTCTAGTCGCAGAACCGGAGCGGCAGAATGAGTGTTCAGCTCCTCTACAGGAGCGTTCCCGCCCCACGGCGAATGGCGCTGCAGACTGCAGTCGGGATCTCTGATATCCGGTCTCGAGATCGCGAGGTATTTTTGCCGTTGGGTATGTCCCTGAGGCGATGGGCCAGATCAGGCAAGAGCTTGCGTAGTGTGAAGGTGACTCCGAGGCCAGGACTGCGCAGCTGCTCCTGCAATGGTGCTGCAGCCAGGATCCTTGGCATCCGGACCTTGCGTAATCGCGAGCGAGGCTAGTGGAAGAAGAGGCAACGAGGAAATTGAGGGATCGAGAATCGAAGATCGAGGATTGGAAGGAGAGCGGCAAAGAGATGCGTCAGTCGAAGCGGCTTGCGAGAAGGGGAAATTGAACTGCGGAATTGGAAGGATTATGGAGTAAGAGGGTTTGAAACATTGACTCTCACACACGATATCGCATCTTCGGCCTGCCCAGAGTCCAGACAATGTCCGAAGCCGTACAAGGTCGCAGTTGGTTGGAGGGGAACGGCCATCAGGCTCGACGAGGATTTGCTAGGCCAAGAGCCAGGCACAGAACGGGCAGGTAAGGTCGAGACCGAGGTGAGGCAGACCTGGGCGTCAAGCAAGGAAGGATGACGTATTTGGGGTGAAGGTAGCCGATGAGAGAATTGTGAGCGAGGTGAAGGGGGGAGAGGAGGAATTCCTATGATCGATGTCAGCGCCGGGACGAGCCGAGGGCGCCCTGCCCATCTAACCATCCCGCTAAATACTTTATTAAAACAAGTTTAATTGCTAAAGTAAATAGCTTAAATTAAAGCCCTTAATAAGATCTTTTAATAAAAGGGATTATAGCACCGAATATTTTTAAGTATAATCGGGACGCGATTAATGCTTGCTTTTATAATAACTTTAATATTAATATGCGCAAAGTTATAAATCTTTTATAATATTATATATAATATTATATAAAAGAGGAAGACATTTTTATTGCGTTTAAAGCATATAAGGGTCGATAATTAAAAAAAATGGCAATCCGCTTATAGCTTTTAACAAATAATATAATTTAATATATAAGTGCTTTTATAAATCGCGACCCGACTTTTTACCTCAATAAAGTAAGAAATTTTATATATAGAGAGTTTTATATATAGCTTGATGCCTTCCATGTTTTTAAGCTTTAAAAACAAGCTAGAATTTCTTATAAAAAGCTTTTAATTTAAGCCTATTAATAGAATAATATTTTAATTATAAAATAGACTTTTAAAATAATATAGTAAAATGCTTGCCAATTAATATTTATTAATATAATTAAGCTCTTATTAAAAAGAGAGCCCAAGTAAAAAAAGTAGCTAAAGAAGTTAGAATAATAGTCTCTTTAATCGATATATAACTATTTTTGTTATTATTTTTTATATAGTTTTTTTTAATAATAATCTTTTTAATTAAAACGAATTATATTTTAAAAAAATATTAAATTTAGCTGTTATTTTTTATAATATATATTTGCATTTTAAAATATATTATTTTTAATAAAAAAAATTTAGATTTTTTTATTAGTATAATATTAAAAATATTAATTAAAACAAGTCTAAAAATATTAAGCTTTTATATTAGTAATTAAGATCATATAAAGTTAAAAAAGTAAACTAGTTAAAGGGGACTTTATACAATACTAGGACAATGAAAAAGGACCCGAACACCATTTTATAGTCAAAACTCACTATTTGACTTGAAAATAAAACCATAACACCCTAATGCTTATAAAAATCGTAATTAGCAATCTAATTAAATTGAACTAATGCTTTAACTTTGCCTCCTTAGAATTTAATTATTCGTTGCCCTTATAGAGTTATTCATTAATTCTACTAGCATTTCTTTGATTTTAGTGATTTTACACCAAAATCTGGCCAAAAATTACTAAAATTACTAGGGTACTTATTTAAAAGTGTGCATTTTAATGCGATTTGAATATAATTTTTATTTGAATTAAAAATATTATATTTAACTTACAAATCTACTTAGATATTTTTTATTAGGCCTACACTAAGTGTAGTTTTAGTGGTATCATGCAGTGCAAAGTGGGCAAAATAGCTGTTTTTGGTGGGAATTTAGCCGAGTGGCCCTTTTCTTTGTCGTGTAACTATATACTAAAAAAATTAAACAAGACTCTCTTATATTATATATATGCAAGAAACCAGTTAAAGAAATTTATTAAAAGAGATTAATATTAGTATTCTTATAAGGATAAAGTATTAAAGCTTACTTTTAAGGAAATTGAGTTCCGGACTAATATAAAACTAAAAAAGGAAGCTATTATAAAGTTTTACGCTAAGATTACTTAAAAAATCGAGAAGGATACTAAAATTGTTATATAAGTTTTAAAGCTCTTTAAATTTAAGAAAGGGAAATATATCCGTTTTAATAATAACTAAAATAAAGCTAAGTTAGCTAGTAAAGATGAGGACTAAAAGTAAAAGTTATTATCGATTACAAATATATAGCTACTAATACTCCAATTTTAACTTTTATATATCTTAAAACACAAGAATAACTTAAAGAGGACTATATTACTTAAGCTAAGACTTAGTTAATAATTATAGTTTATAAATTTAATTGTTTTGTAAAAGCTAGTTTAAGCTACAAGTAATATAAAAGCTATATTAAAAGTATTAATTATAAGATAATAATAAAACCGGAAAATTAATAATAACAAAAATATTAGATAAAGCCTTTCATTTAACTATAACTAGAAAGAATAACAATAAAATTATAACTATAATTATTAAAGCATAAATAAAGGAACCTCGAAGCTACAAGTAATAATCGAAAAGGGTAAAGAAACTTTATAACTGGGTAAAACAAATTTTTAGTAATATTGCTATACTTTAAGCTATTAAAATACTAATAATAGCTATAAGAGGAAGTATTATTAAAAGAAGAAAAGTAATTATACAAATTATTTTAAGGGAAAACCTAGTATTTCTTTCTTATTTTAGCTTTTAGTTACTTTTTGCTTTTGTGTTTAATTATTAAAGCTTTTTTACTTATTTTTTTGTTATATATATATAATTTGCTTTATTATATATAAAGTTTCTTTTATTATATATAAAGTCTCTTATATTATATAAGAAGTTTCTTTTACTAAAATCCCTTACTTATATTACTTTTACTTGCTTGGGATAAGCAATAAATATAAGAGGGATAAGGCTAACTTATACTTGCTTTTTGCATTCTTTTTACCCTTAAAAACCCTTAATTTGTTCCTTAATTTAGTCAAGTCTTTAAAATTATATATATTTGCTTTAAACCCTTTATTTTTTAGTTTTATAACTACTTCTTTTCTTTAAGCAAATATGTTATAAAAGACTTTTTTGCATATAATATTAACTTACTTTTACTTTTATACAATAAAGGATTTATACTTTAAAAAAGAGACCTTCTCTTTGATTTTTTTCTTATTTTACACATTTAAAATATTGCTTTAGTTATAAACTAGTCGATTTTTCGAGGTAGCAAACATTCACCCTTATTAAAACTTATATAACTTACTTATATATTTTATATTATATAATATTATTGAATTTATTATAAAATGCAAGAAAATAAAGCAAAAACGGTTAAGCGAAGAGCAAATTATTACTAAGAAGCTAAGAACAAAAAGCTTTTAGTTATATGTTATATATTTGTATCTTACAAACTTATAAAGCTATAAATTGCTAATATTAAAGTTATAAGCTTAGAGCAAGCTTTAAATATTATTAAAAGCTTCTCGGATAAAGAAAAAGCTATTAAAATTACAACATTTAATATTATATTATTATAAAAGAAAGAAATAGTAAAAGATATGATTATAAGCTAGAAAAATATAATTTAAAATAAAGAAGCTCTTAAACTAAAAGGAGATGGTTTAGTAGCATATAACACTTAAAATAAAGCATTTATCAAAGCTATAAAAGGGGTAAAAAGGAATAAAGCTATTTCTTATAAAGCTTTAGCTGGGTTTATTAAAACTGTAAATAGAAAGAACTCTTCTTGGGCATAAGCTTTTAGCTAATATATTTTGTAAAATACTTTTAATATAGCAAAAACGTATATAATAACTTAAATAAGGTATTTAAAACGAAAATCTAATTATATAAAGCTATTAAGTTACTTAATATAATAACTTTAAAGCGTGCTTACAAAGCTTTAGTTTACGCTTAATTAGCATTACTATTAGCGATATTAAAGCTATTATAAATTATATAAGGGCTTTAAAGAAGGATTAATAGCTAAAAATCGATAAATTGCAAGCTATTAAGCTTAGCTAGCTAAGCTTTACCTTTAAAGAATTTAAAGTCTTAATTAAAAGAACTTATGCTAACAAACTATTTTTTGCTTTTATAAATAAGCTTGCAAACTAAAAAGTAATTATAATTAATATATTAAAAGCTTTTGCACTTGCACTTGCTATAAAAAAAGCTACTAAATAATTTGCTAATTAAGAGCAAGCTACTAAGTAACAAGTAAAATAAGCTATGGGAAAATTGCAAGAAAAGGTATAATATAATATTATTTAAGATTTAGCTATAAGACTTAATATAAAGGAGGATAAAGTTAATTTCAATTAGCTTTTATATAAAGGACTTAATACTATTACAAGTTTCTTAGACTTTAAAATAGTTATAACCCTAATATTGAAGCTAATAAATAATATAAAAGCTAGTAATATAAACCCTTTAATAGCTAGCACTTTTATTAGTATATAAATCGAAGCTTTAGCTATAAAAGGAGCTAAAAGAGCTACTTTTAAATATAGTATTTACTCTAATTTTAGTTTTAACAATAAGGAATGGCTTTTACCCTTTAATAAAAGACTTAAAACTAAGGGTCTTAGCAAAAAGAAAGTTATATTTAAAAGAAAGAAACTTATTTTCTATAAACTAGTCGAAATTAAGGAATATCTTTATATAATAAGTGATTTATAAAAAGGGATATAGCTTTATAGTTAAATTTAAACTTTAAAGGCAATTATATTAAGATAGCACTATAAACTTAAATTATATAAAATCCCTTGCTTAAAGGATTTTAAAAAGCTTATATATATTTTTTTATATAATTTATTAAAGATATAAATAGTATACTAGAAAGGATATTACAAGTTTATAGTATTATTAAAGATAAAACTAGTTTCCGACTTATTTAAATTTATTTAAATACACAAAAGCTCTTTTTAAATACGCTTATAATTGCAAATTATATCAAGTAGCACTTTATTAAAAATCGATTTTAGCTTAAAAAACAGATAGTAAGCATTATATTAACTTAATTAATCGATTTGCTTGTTAATAGTATAAAAGTATTAAAATAGCACTTTATATAAATAAAGAAGGATAAAATTTTAAACTTATTAATCGATAAAATCGAAATATTGCGTTTTTACATTTATTATAATACTAAAAGATTAAATAGTATCATGCCAAATAGTTATTTTTCTTTTATTATATAGCTACTTTAAGCAAACCCTTTAATTTAGCTTTAATTTTATCAAATGCTACCTAGTAACCTTATCTTTTTAGTTGTGTACCCTTAACTTATCTAATATTATAATAAAGACTTTATAAAATTGCATTTTTGTAAAAGAGATATTAAAAAATTAGAAACTATTACTTTACTTTGTGCTAAGACTCTTTTAGCTAATAATAAGCGAGAAATTAAATACTTAATCTTTAAAGAATTAGATTCTTTTGATGCTTTTGCTATATATACCTTCTAAAACCGGAAATATATTAATTTGTCTATTTTAAGTAATAAAGGTAATGCTTTTAATAATTTTATAAAAGGCAAAGATAACTAAGTTATACTTATTATATTACAAGTATATAATTGTCGGAACATATACTGCATTTACCCCCAGTATTGCATTTACTTCTATTCCTGTATAGCCTAACTGCCGGCCCTGTTCCTAATCCTACCTTCGGGTTCTAGCAGGCCTGCTTTTCGGACCCTAGTTTAGATCCTTTGTACGCGCAAGCCCGATACATTTAATATATCCCACTTTCATTTGTAAGTAAGATATATATAACTTGTACAATTATACTCGGCTTATTTAAGCTATGCATGACTTGTACAAATCGGCACTTGCTTTGCGTATACTATTTTACTTCATACACTTATTATATATATATAGTAGCCCTTATTCAACAAGGGGCGCACATTATAGACTTATTGAATATATTACTTTTAGGGCACTATTGTGTGTCACACATAAGGATCACTTGGCTGTACTAACACTAATTAGTAGTTGAATAAACCACAAAGCAGCTAGGCAAAAACTAGAAGAGACATTTTATATTTATTGCAATAAGTCAAAAAGAAAATCGAGTAGCAATACTAAGTTAGCTTAATTTTTGGACTAATTTTGCGCTACTTTACAAAGCTATGCTAGAGGAACTTAATAGCTCTTCTTTTAAATCAAGTAAAATTAAGAGGTATAAAAGACTTCTAAGGATTTAAGAAAAGATTAAGTAATAATACCAAGTTGGCTTAATTTCTGCATTATCTCCGCATCCACCACGCAACCCACTATTCTTATAATATATAAACTATTATACAAAGACAATTTCACTATATAATAATAATATATTCTTATTCCTTATTGCAAAAAGCTACAAGCTAAACAAGGACCACTAGGGCAAAGACTTTAACTTAAATGACTTAAAAACTTGTGTAATAGAATGTATAAATAACTATATTGCTTTAATAATTTTATAGTGCAAATATTACAAATACACAGACCTTAACTGCTAAGAGGAAGTTCAAGAGAGTCTAAAAAGCTAGACACTTGAGATGCTTAAAAAGACTAGTTAATTAGCTATTAAGGAACTTTATATATATTTATATGCATATAAAGTATAAGTTAAAAAGCAAGTTAAATCGATTTTATTTGCTAAAACAATTTATAATGTCTTTATAGAAGAAATATAATACATTTGGATAGAGGACAAAATCTAGGAAATGCTTAAATTAAACTAAGGGTTTAACTTTAAGTTAAATCCAGTATACTAGAAACTACAAGTAATGTTATATATAATAATCGAACAGAATATTAAATAAGACTAGTTAATTGTATGCTATATAGAACTACTTTAGCTAAAGCAAACCCCAAGTTATATGCTATTAAGATAGCTATCTCGGGACAAAATACTATATCTACTAATATAGCTATATAAACAATTTAGGAGGAATTTATACCCTTTACTTGGACAAGGATTATTGTCTCTTATTATATAATATAAGTAACTAGAGCTAGTTGTCTTGTATAATTCACTTTATATAACTTAGCTATAACTGCTTGTAAATATGATGAAAATTTACACAAGTAACAATAAAAAATATAAGAGTAAAGAGTATAATATTTTAGACATTAAACTTTAAGTGTTTTTCGACTATTATATAAACGTTAGATTAGCAGACAACTAATTCCACTTAGCATTTTCTATTATGCTTAAAGGATAAGCTAGCGCATTTTACTATAATAAAATATCTAGACAATTATACGATTTTACTATTATAGTAGAAATGACTAAAACTCACTTTAAGATAAAGGAAAGACAACAAAAGTATCTTATAAAATAAAGAGGAATAACACTTTATTATATTATAACAAAACACCTTAAAAAGACCTAACTTAAATGTTTAAAAGTGCTCTTTAATACCTTATATATAGCCTAGCAAGGACTATTAGCAAAATACTAGAACAAGTACAATTTACAAGACTAAGTAATTAATATATATAGCAGCATTTTAGAATGTTAACTAGCATTGTTTAAACTAGCATCTACTTTTAAAAGGGTATGCGCAAAGCTACATTTAGCAATAAAGCAATTTGTATAAGAGAAGGAGCTAAAAGATTATCTAGTATATTACTAGGAAAATAAGGATAAGTTATACAACTTTACTTAGCACTAGACTAACTAAACTTATAAAGGCTATAAGCGCAATAAAAGGGGTCATTTTGCAAGCTATTCCCGAGATTGTTTTATAAGGCATTTTCTAAGGCATTTTATAGGTTATTTTGCAAGTTATTTTATAAATTACAACAAAATTATAAAAGATTATACAAAGAAGTACTTTGTTTGCAGACAATTAAGATGCTAGTATATAAAGCATATAAATAAAGAAAAAAAGAAAGCATATTAGTAGTTTATTGCAAATGCATTAAAAGAGGATTTTTAAAGTTTTATACTAGAATTCGAGGGAACTCTAAACAAGAATAGTAACACTAATAACAAGTTAAACAATTTACTGCAATTGCACGACTTATAATGAATTGCATTGCTAAAAATTCACAAATTATTATATAATATAAAGCAATTCTTTACTAAATTTAGTAAAATTAATAGATTAAAGGCAATAATAACCTTAAATAACTAGTTATTTATACATGCAATTACTATAAAAGACATTTTCACCTAGCTTTTAGAAATATTAGTTTTTACATTTAAGGATTGTTATTCCTTAAGTGTATTTTAAGGAATTATGCCTAATAATAGCATATTAAGCATATTAATTATAGAAGAACCTCAAGTCTTAGTACTATAAAAGCTTAACTTGATAGTTACAATTAATTATACAAATACTAGAAATTACTATATCTAATTCGGCAAAGGATTAGCAATTACACAAAGAACAATTATTATAAATATATCACTTAAGCTAATTACATTTTATATTATACTAGCAAATATATTATTCTTGTATTACATTTAAAATATAAACAAAATAAGGGTTAAATTAAATAACTTGGCTAATATTTTAATTTAAGGCAAAAAGACTATACTAATTATATAAAAATAGGGCTATTTATAGATGCTTTTGCACAAAAAAGAAGCTATAGCATATAATTACTTGATAAAGACAAAGCTAAAGCAACTATATTGCTGTTTTAGACACTTATTTGTATAAAGGCTAGCAAAAGTATTAAAATAAGCCAGATATATAAACATTAATTAATATATAATCGAACAATTAATAAGGTATTGCAAGAGTTGTTAATTGCATGCAAAATTACTTGGCCGATTTAAGTTTAACTTTAAGGACAATTACAATTTTAACTATTTAGTTATAATTGATATGCTTTACTTAGATAGCAAATTAGTGCTTTAAGCAATCAATAAAGCTATAGCATTTAATGTTATACAATTCTTAAAGGACATATTAGCAAAAATAGTATAAGATATTATATAATTATACTAAATTGACATATATTAAGGTTTACTTAATTACTTAGTATATAATTCTAAAAAGAACTTCTTATTAATAAAATTCCAGCAATATGCAAAATCACTAGCTATTAAAGTGAAAGAAGTACTAGTTAAAGCTTATAATAGTATTAGCAAAGTCGAATAATATTATATACTATTAAGACATTTGTACAAAATCTTATAAAAGGAGTTGCAAAATAAAAAGCTTAACAAGGAACTGATTTTGCAAATAGCAATAAAGGCTATAAATAATACTGCAAAACTAGATAAGCTTATACCTATATTCTTTGTTTTTGGATTATATCTTAAAATTATAGACTAAGACCTTCTTATACTTACAATTACTAAGAAAATAAAAGTTATTTATATAGCAATAAAGGAAGTATAACAATTTTATATAAAATACCAAGTCTAAAAAGCACTTACTACTAAAAATAGGCTAATTACAAATAAAATGCACAATTTACTACTTTAGTTAAATGTACAAGTATAGCATAAGAATAAAAGATAAAAGGGCTTATATAAATTGATTGCAATAGACAGCAAAACTTGTATAATTCAAATGCTATATAAACTAACCAATTTTCGGTTTATAGTTATAAAGCTATTTTATATAAATTTGCTACTTAATCTAATTAGTATAAAAATATATTAAGCAATTCTAACTTACAATTTAATAAACTCGGCAAGGGTTATTAACAAAATAAAGGAATTAGCAACTAGTACTCGAGCTACAAGACTAGTTGTCGAAATTCCTTTTTACTAGCACAAAGAAAACTTAAAAGTTTTTAGTATTAAGAAAGAGGAGGCTAACTTGCAACTTTCACTTTAGCTAAAGAAATAAGGGGTAATTATTATACTTGGACTACTATTTTAAGCTTTATAAAAGCAAGAAATTAAGGCCCTAATTGCAAAAGACATCTTTAAGTTTATATAAGCAAATTTTTCAATTTTAAACTAGTAAATAAAGTTAAAAGCAAGTTAACTAACTTATTATATAAGAAATTATAATTAGTAATTCAAGTATATAACAACAAAGGAAAGGGAGTAATTTTGATATAATCACTTACAATTTAGCAAGTAAGCTAAAGGCTAATTATAGCACTTGTACTATTACTTGCAAAAAAGGATATTAACTTATTCCTTTGAAATATTATACAAGCATATATCTAATTTATAACATTCTTAAATCGACAAATCTTAGCGCATTTACTTAAAGAACTTAAGGCCTAATTCCCACTTAGAACAATTATAATTATATAAAAACTATTATATAATATACTAAAAGCTAAAACTTATTAATAAGCTATATACTACAAATATTACTAGGAAAAGCTATATATAACAACTTTATTATATAATCTTTGCTTTTTAATAATAATAGCATATACATTCAAATTAATTAAAATGCAAATAAATAACACTTTAATTTTAAAAGATAGCAAATTTAAAGCCTTAAAGCACAAGGAACTTGCAAAAGCAAATATTATTGCAAAACCTATAAAGCAATTGTTACTTGATATGCTATTAATTTTTAACAGGTATATCCATCAGGAAAAAAAAACATGCCAACGATTTTTCGCTTAGGCGCACGTGCCATTAGCACTTGCTTGGTGCTATTAGCAGCCGCCTGGCAGTCAATTGGCAAGTGGGGTAATTAATTAATTTTTCGTTTAATTAGTATAGCCTTATATAATGCTATTGGTAGCCGCTTAGCAGTCAATTGGCAAGTGGGGCAATTAATTAGCAATTGAGGACTAGTTTTGGAGGGCAGTTTTGGAGGGCACTTTTGGAGGGCACTTTTGGAAAGCACTTTTAGAGGGCACCTTTGGAGGATAGTTTAGGAGGACAGCTTAGGAGGACAGTT
>Ga0302221_10002105_pt1 | contig 12562 bp, 9 predicted proteins | sample II_Palsa_E2_1_FD_193517 | JGI IMG/M metagenome (GOLD analysis project Ga0302221, IMG submission 193517) | Peat permafrost microbial communities from Stordalen Mire near Abisko, Sweden - II_Palsa_E2_1 | ecosystem: Environmental > Terrestrial > Soil > Palsa > Peat permafrost | place: Sweden... | reverse complement strand
TATTCCTTACAGCGTAGCGTGATGGTTTCATGGCGAAACGGATGTTCTTTACACAATTTTTTAACCAGGTATATATTGAGGAGTATTCTACATAGTTCCTTATAGTATCATCGTTACGTATAGAAGTAATTAAATCCCGGAGAATATTTTTTAACGGCGAGCTTTTGCTTACTGTTGTAACCATTTCTTCCAGCTGGTCTGCATAAACAACAGCTTCATATTCGTTATCAAAAACTAAAACAGTATTTTTTTCCCCACGTTCTTTTACACCTTTTGAAGGAATAGGAAGATGGTAATTTTTAAAATCGGAAAAGGTTATCCGTTTTGGGCTTAATGGAGGTAGGGTGATACGTAACATGATATCAAATTTTATTTATTTATTTTGCAAATAACTTTGTACAAACTCATCATTATTGATAGCTAAAATTATACCATTAATAGCATTATTTTGCATAGAAGATTTATTATTTAATTCGGATGACAAATCTTCCAGCTGCCCGATATAATCAACGGCTTCTTCCTCATCTTCAAACTTCAATATCAGGTCCCCGTTAATTTCAGCATCAATGCCGCTTGATGGCTCTGGTAAATCATATTGCTTAAAATCCGCAAACTTAAGCGGTAAATTTTCTGTCGAAGTTACGTTAATTAACAACATGCTTTAAATAAATTGGCCCTGTTTATTGACATTTTATTAACACTGTAAACGTAAAACAGTTTTAATTAGTTCATGTTAAACAAAGATTAATTTTAGCCACATAAAAAAAATTCATAAGCCCTGTTTCCTTAATAAATCCTTAACATTTCCCATTTTGAAATAACACGGGCTTTAAGTATTTTAAGGCGATAATAAATTAAACCACCCGCCTATGGCAACCACAAAAACTGCGCAACTAAAAAGGGTATTAAAACCCGTACACTTATGGGCTATTGCTGTCGGCCTGGTTATATCCGGTGAATATTTTGGCTGGAATTTGGGATGGGCAGTTTCGGGTACTATTGGCTTTCTTATTGCCACCCTTGTGATCACCCTGATGTACGTCACCTTTATATTCAGTTATACCGAACTAACCACATCTATTCCCCATGCAGGCGGTGCATTTGCTTATGCTTACAGGGCGTTGGGGCCATTTGGAGGTTTAATTGCCGGTTATGCCACCCTTATCGATTTCCTTTTTGCCACGCCTGCCATAGCCTTTGCTTTGGGCGCATACCTGCATTTTTTATGGCCGGTTGTCCCCGTATTATATTCGGCCTTGTTTTTTAACCTGGTTTTTATCGTTATTAATATTTTAGGGGTAAAAGAGTCAGCTACCTTCTCCGTATTTGTAACTATACTGGCCATATCAGAGTTGTTGTTTTTTATTGGGGTAGTTTCTCCCCATTTTAAAATGAATAATTTTATAAGTCACCCCATGCCATTTGGTTGGACGGGCATTTTTGCAGCCCTGCCTTATGCTGTTTGGTTTTATCTTGCCATTGAAGGCGTTGCTATGGTGGCCGAAGAAGTTAAAGATCCAAAACATAATATACCGAAAGGATATATATCAGGATTGGCCACACTGGTATTTTTGGCACTTGGCGTAATGATCTTCACAGGTGGCTTAACCGACTGGCGCAAACTTAGCAATTTGGATTACCCGTTGCCCGAAGCCATCAGCATTGCATTAGGCAAGGTCGGAAGCTTCACAAAAATCTTCGCCAGCATTGGCCTTTTTGGATTGATAGCGTCCTTTCATGGTACCATACTGGCATCATCCCGCCAGATATTTGCAATGGCAAGGAGCGGTTACCTGCCGCGATTTTTATCAGGAGTAAGCGGCCAGTTCAAAACACCACATTGGGCGCTAATAGCAGGAGGTGTGGTCAGTTGTTTTGCGCTTTACTATTCGGATACCAATAAGATCATTATTGTATCTGTAATGGGAGCCATACTGATGTATATGATGAGCATGATCAGCCTTTTCATATTGCGGGTTAAGGAGCCGGGGCTTGAACGTTCATTTACGTCCCCGTTTTATCCTGTATTCCCGGCAATAGCTTTGATCATATCCAGCGTAACATTGTTTGCAATGATATATTACAATTTTATTTTAAGTGTCTATTTCTTTTCAGGACTTGCGGTTGTAATAATGATATTTATGCTGATGGGCAAACACAAAGTAAAGTTGATAGATGATTTTATGGTACCACCGGTTTATGTTAAATGATTTCACCGATTATATGGAATGATTGCACCCATTTTTATTAAACGTTTTCACGGATTTTATGGAATGATTTCACCGATTTTTATTGAACGATTTCACTGATCACATTAAAACATTAATTCACTAACTCATCAACTCACTAACTCACTAATTCAATAATTACCCCAGTGTACAGCTTCACCGTTCGCAATATAGTTTACCGGTTTGATGACCTCAAAACTTTGCTGGCCAAAGCCTCGCCTTACCGGACAGGCGATGTACTGGCAGGTGTTTGCGCTGAAAGCTATGAGGAACGGGTGGCTGCTCAAATAGCATTGGCGGATGTGCCTTTAAAAACATTTTTGAATGAAGTGATCGTCCCTTACGAGCAGGATGAAATTACACGATTAATTATTGATAACCATGATGTTAAAGCATTTAATTTTATTAATAGTTTAACTGTTGGAGAATTCAGAGATTGGTTATTAAGCGATGAAACAGATACCGCAATATTAAAAGGCGTAGAGGCTGGGATTACACCCGAAATGGCTGCAGCCGTATCAAAACTGATGCGTAACCAGGATTTGATTGCAGTTGCAAAAAAATGCGAAGTGATTACCAGGTTCCGCAATACCATCGGGCTCAAAGGGCGCTTTTCAACCCGGTTACAGCCAAATCATCCCACTGATGACCTAAAGGGGATTGCGGCAAGTATGATCGACGGCTTATTGTATGGCAGCGGCGATGCGGTTATAGGGATTAACCCGGCTACGGATAGTCCTGCTACGGTTATGAATTTGCTGAAACTGATTGATAATGTGAGGCAGCAATTTGAAATTCCCACACAATCGTGCGTATTGAGCCATATTACAACAACGCTTGGACTTATTAGCAAAGGCGCACCTATCGACCTGTGTTTTCAATCCATCGGCGGTACGGAACAAACCAATAGCAGCTTTGGTATCAGCCTTGCTTTGCTTGATGAGGCTTACCAGGCAACATTATCACTTAACCGGGGCACTGTTGGGAATAATGTAATGTATTTTGAAACCGGGCAGGGCAGTGAGCTTTCAGCAAACGCGCATCATGGCGTCGACCAGCAAACCTGTGAAGCCAGGGCTTATGCTATAGCACGGAAATATAAACCGCTGTTAGTAAATACGGTTGTAGGCTTTATCGGGCCGGAATATTTATATGATGGCAAGCAGATTATCAGGGCAGCGCTGGAAGATCATTTTTGCGGTAAATTGCTTGGTTTGCCTATGGGTGTTGATGTTTGCTATACCAACCATGCCGAAGCCGACCAGGACGATATGGATAACCTGCTCACATTATTAGGCGTAGCAGGCTGCAATTTTATAATGGGTATTCCCGGCTCCGATGATATTATGCTGAATTACCAATCCACATCATTTCATGATGCGTTATATTTACGAAAAGTTTTGGGTTTAAGGCCCGCGCCCGAGTTCGAACAGTGGCTGATAAAACAAGGCATTATGGATGAGAAGGGTGGTCTTTTGCCGGTAAACCCATCGCATAAATTATTAACCGGATTATTTTAATTTTAATATGAAGGAAATTAGCAGATCAGATCCTTTATTTTCCTTACGGGAGTTTACCGCTGCCCGTATAGCAATAGGGAGAGTTGGCAATAGTATCCCTGTAAAACAATCGCTGGAGTTTAAACTGGCCCACGCCCATGCCAGGGATGCTGTGTATTCTGCATTGGATACTGAAGGCTTGTTAACCAGCTTAAAAGCCTTTAATTTGCCTGTATTACATTTGCACAGTAAAGCGCAAAGCCGCCATAAATATTTAAAACGGCCTGACCTGGGAAGGCAATTAAACGAGAAATCGGAAGAACAGTTAAAGGATTACAGGGCAGGGGCCGATATTGCCATAATTATTGCCGACGGACTTTCAGCTACTGCAGTTAACGAAAACGCATTTGGTTTATTAGAAATATTGATTCCCATGTTATCAGCAGCAAAATTAAAACTTGGCCCTTTATGCCTTGTGGAGCAGGGTAGGGTAGCTATTGGTGATGATATTGGGCATGGCCTGAATGCAAAATTTTCCATATTGCTGATCGGTGAGAGACCCGGGTTAAGTTCGGCCGACAGTATGGGGGCTTATCTTACCTACAATCCGCATCCGGGATTAACTGATGAATCCCGCAATTGCATCTCAAATATAAGGCCGCAGGGTTTAATAAATAAACCTGCGGCCGATAAGATATTTTACCTTGTAAATGAAGCCTTCAGAAGAAAGCTATCAGGTGTCGGGCTAAAAGATAATTGGTCATTAGTCATTGGTCATTAGTCATTGGTTATTCAATGTCGTTTACTTAAGGTCCGCCAGCATATTGGGGTTGGCTAAACGACGCAACATCTGTAAAAATGGTGACAGATTTTTGTCACTGAAAAAATTTTGTCAGTCGTAAATTTTTGATAATCAGCCGTGTAGCAGGCTGTAGCACAGTGTAGCACGTGTAGCGCTACATTTGCAAAAGAGACCTACTATATCTGCAGTAAAAAACAATTTATAAAAATAAGTGTCTCCCTTAAGTAAACGACATTGATTGGGTTATTCCCCAATGATTTAATCATCGATTGTTCACAAATGACACAATGACTAATCCTTCCCCGCAATTTCCCCTTCAAATGAAATAGGGGTCCGGTTGCTGCTGATCACCTGCAGGGATGCATATCCGGTAGCGGAAATATTAAGCGTTAATTGCTGTACATCCCGCCAATCGATAATGTTATGATCTTTTGGTTTAATTACGATTTCCCAGTTCCCTTTTTTTCCTTGCTTTGCATTGTAACTAAATTTTGTAGTGGTAAATTTGATGCCGCCTTCAGTTGTACCTGGCTCAGGGGCTACATAAGCCCTTCCAAAATAGGGTAAATAAGCAATTATCGTATCTTTAACAACTTTCAGGTCATAATCCGAGGTCAGTTGCCTGCTGCCGCCGTTTTGCGGGATTGCATAATTTGCTTTGAAAACGTAATTTATAGAATCTATCATATTTTTTACGTTAGCGGCTTTGGCGGCTTGCCGCTCTTTTCGTGTGCTTTGCCCATGGGCTATATTTAAACAACCCAAAATTACTGCAAAAACAAAAAATAATTTTATTAAAGATTTCATGGTTAATGCTTTAGTATATATTAACGATTAACAATCCTAAACATTATACTAAGGTAAAGTTAATTTGTTGATTAAGTTGATGATGAGAGCGTTTTATAAATACGTTAAAAAGGGTTGTAAATGTTGTAAAGGGTACAAAATTATTAATTACAACAATTCAAACCTTTACAACTTTTACAACCCTTACAATAATTCCAACTTAATTTAACTTAATCAGCCGCTTACCAATTAAATTAAATTAACACTGCGGTTAACAAATTCAGTAAGTTCAGCCCCGGTTAACAAGCCTTGTGAAAGCAGCGCAAGGTCAAATGCCTGCTTCGAAAGTTCGGCCTGCACTTCTTCATTTTCTTCACTTAGTATCCGGCTGATCAGCTTATGGTTCGCGTTAACAATTACTTTGTAATTATCGGGCATGCTGCCGTAAAAGGCCATGCCGCCGCCCATAGCCGCCATTTCTTTCATCCGGCGCATAAACTCGTCCATAGTTACCGTTACAGGCAGTTCATCAGGATTTAAACTTTCAAGTTCAACTTTGTAGGCGGGTTTATTGATGGCGTTATCAAAAATAACCTTCACTTTGGCTGCCTGTTCTTCGGTCAAAATGTGTGCGGGGGCATCTTCTTTTTTTATCAGTTTATCTGCTACATCAGCATCTACCCGTTTGAAGGATGTTTTTTCAAGCTTTTGCTCCAAATGACCTATAAAATGATTATCAATAGGATGGTTCAGCAACAAAATATCATACCCTTTTTTGTTGGCCGATTGTATAAAGGCATCCTGCTTGGCAGGGTCGTTTGTATAAATGTAAACCAGCCGGCCATCTTTATCGGTTTGTTCCGGTTCTACTTTGTCTTTATATTCGGTTAAAGTGTAATTCTCTTTTTTGGTATTGGTCAGTAAAACAAAATCTTTGGCTTTATCATAAAACTTTTCTTCGCTTATCATACCGTATTTTACAAACAGGCCAATATCCGTCCATTTTTCTTCATATGCCTTACGGTCATTTTTAAACAGCTCCGCCAACTTGTCAGCCACTTTTTTGGTAACATAGCTGTTTATCTTTTTAACATTGCTGTCGGCCTGTAAAAAGCTGCGCGATACGTTCAGCGGAATATCCGGTGAATCAATCACCCCATGAAGCAGCATTAAAAACTCGGGCACAATATCTTTTACCTCATCAGTAATAAATACCTGGCGCGAAAAAAGTTTTATCTTATTGCGCTGCATCTCGAAATCGTTCTTCAATTTCGGGAAGTATAATACGCCTGTTAAGTTAAACGGATAGTCAACATTTAAGTGGATCCAGAATAATGGGTCTTCCGAAAATGGGTAAAGCTGCTTGTAAAAATTAAGATAATCTTCATCTTTCAAATCAGCAGGCGCTTTTGTCCAGATGGGGTTGGTATCGTTGATGATGTTATCAGTCTCAACCGATTTGTATTTTGGTTTGCCTTCTTCATCAACGCCATCCTCTTCTTCCTGGGTTGTTGTCCCAAATTTGATAGGAACAGGTAAAAACTTACAATACTTATCTAAAATCTCCTGGATGCGGTGTTTGTTTAAAAACTCTTCGCCATCTGCATTAATATGCAAGGTTATTTCGGTACCGCGTTCGGCCAGGTTGCCTTCGCTGATCTCAAATTCCGTACTGCCATCACAAACCCAATGGGCGGCTTCAGCGCCTTCCAGGTAGGATAGGGTTTGTATTTCTACCTGGTCGGCCACCATAAAGGCAGAGTAAAAACCTAAGCCAAAGCGGCCAATAATTTCATTGGCATCTTTGGCTTCTTTAAATTTCTCCACAAACTCGGTGGCGCCGCTGAAAGCGATCTGGTTGATATATTTTTTGATCTCATCAGCCGTCATGCCCAGGCCATGGTCAGAAATCGTAATGGTTTTTGCCTTTTCATCAAAAGCGATCTCAATGTTCAGGTTGCCAAGCTCACCGCTATATTGCCCTGATAAAGCCAGGCGTTTTATTTTTTGGGTGGCGTCAACTGCATTCGATATCAGTTCGCGCAAAAATATCTCATGGTCTGAGTATAAAAATTTTTTAATAATCGGGAAGATGTTTTCGGTATGGATCGAAATTGTGCCTTTTTCCTGCATAATCTTTATTTCAATTGAATTAATGTTTTAGTGATAACCCTCTCTATCAATGGTTGTTCCAAAGTGGGCAAGGTTGTCAAATTGGCAGTTGGTTTGCTTGAAATTGCTGAAATGGTTGCGATGAATTTAATTTTTAACATTTACAACCACTGCAACTTTACAACACATTCAAAAGCGCATTAAACCCGGCTATTAAACTTTCACGCGTTTTCTCATCTGTAATATTCTCCTCTCCATCCATTTTCGACCTGATAAAAGAGATCAGCATAGTAGCATCCTTCAATACATTTGCAGATAACACCCCTAATATCAAAAGCAGCGCTGTATGCGCATTTTCACCACCGGTAGAGGCGGTGATCAATCCCAGTGGCTTATCAACCAGCGAACCGGTTGAAACCGTCCAGTCGAGCGCGTTTTTAAGCTGACCTGGTACGCCATAGGCATATTCCGGGGTACAAATAATAATACCATCAGGATCTTTTATGAGGTTACGTAACTCTACGACGGCTTCAGGCGGTAATTCGTGATCAATCCCTGGATCAAATGGCGGTATTTGCACTAAATTATTATAAATATTGAAGCTGACACTTTCTGGCGCCATCGTAGATAAAAAACGCAGGATAGCATGGTTCGATGAGCCCGCCCGCAGGCTACCCGAAATGGCAAGGATTTTTTGTGACATAAACGGCTGCATTTTATTGTGAATAATGGGTTGTGAATGGTGAATATTTCACTTAACACTGACCACTCACAATATTACTTTTTATCATTGAGCCTCCATCCCCTTTAAGGAAAATATGATGATGGGTTGACGAACAAATGCATAGATTGACTTTGAATAAGCCCGCGATATTGTTGTAAAAAGCAATTTCCGGGCAAATCTTCAGTGAATTTTGAGATGATCTGCAAGGGATTTGCAATTAATTGTTTTGAATGATTTCCCTTTTTACTGGCCCGCACCGCCAGGTTTCGGACTGTTAAATAATTTTATATTAAATTATTACAAAAAATTTAAAACCAAATTAGTTTAAATCCTTTATAGTATATAATTCGTTAATATAGTATATAAAGTGTTAATTAAAAATTACTTTATATGCAATCAATTTCAAATTATTTCGTTAAATTCGTTAAAAGAAAACCTTATAAATTCGTCAAAAAAAAACCTTATTATAATATACTGCAATGAATCGTTTTTCACATAAAAATATTAACATTCTTATTGTTGATGATAAGATTGATAACGCAATGATGTTAGAGGCAGCATTAGAACGCGAAGGGTCAAATATTTTCACTACTACCTCCCCAAAAAATGTGATACAGTTGTGTATCGATAAGAATATTTCAATAGCGCTCATCGATGTCAAAATGCCCGAAATGGATGGTTTTGAACTGCTTGATTTAATTAAAAGTAATCCTTTAACACAACATATCATGGTTGTTTTAATAACCGGCTACTCCATGAATTCGGAAGATGTGGTAAAGGGATTAAGCAAAGGCGCGGTTGATTATTTATTTAAACCGCTTGATCTTTATATTACTACCGCAAAAGTTAATTCACTTATAACTTTAATTAATCATGAAAGGGAAATAAAGAAAAAAAATTCAGAGTTAGAAAGTTACCAGGAAGAATTATTTAAGGCAATAGAGCAAGCTGAAAATAGCAGGACTATTAAGGAGAACTTTTTAGCTAATATGAGCCATGAAATACGGACACCTTTAAATGCTATTGTAGGTTTGACCTCCCTTTTAAAAGATTCTAAAATTGATGGGGACCAGCAGGAGATCGTAAAATTGATGGACATCTCATCAAAATCATTACTTGGAATTGTTAATGAAATTCTGGAAAGCGCAAAAATAGATGCAGGAAAAGTTGAGATAGTAAGATCGAAGACCGATATTGTTGATTTGGTGAAAAATATTTGCGATGTGACAATGCCCATGGCAAATGAAAAGGGATTAAAACTTATCTGTGCGATTGATAAAGAAGTGCCGCAAATGATAATGGCTGATGCACTAAGGTTAAATCAAATTTTAATGAACCTGATCAGCAACGCAATAAAATTCACAAATTCAGGCGATATAAAGGTCAACCTTACATTGAAGGAAAAAAATGATAAAAATGCATTGTTGGAATTTACGGTTAAAGATTCAGGAATTGGCATCACCAAATCTTCGATAGAGAAGATATTTACCCGCTTTGAACAAATTGAAGATAAAACATGGCAAAAATTTGGCGGTACCGGTTTAGGCTTATCAATAGTTAAAAGGCTCATAGAGTTAAAAGGGGGGACATTGAAAGTTGAAAGCGAAATAGGTGTGGGAACAACGTTTATATTTGATAACTGGTACGCATTGGCTAATGAACCTTCAAAGATGAATAGCCTCCAGAAAAATTTATCTGATCTTCCAAAATTAGATAATGTTTTAGTGCTTTTGGCAGAAGACAATGATATTAACCAGTTTATGATTGTAAAAATGTTAAAGGAATGGAATATTAAAGTAGATGTTGCTATCAACGGGCTGGATGCGTTTGAAAAGCTGAAAAGAAATGACTACAATTTAATATTAATGGATATACATATGCCGGTAATGAACGGGTATGAGGCTACAAGAAAAATACGCAAAGAAATGATTGATTCTAAAAGGAATGTCCCTATAATTTCTTTTTCCGCTTCGGTAATAAATCATGAAAAAGACGAGGCTAAAAAGGCTGGCGGGGATGACTTTATTGAGAAACCTTTTGAACCTATAGTCCTGCACCATAAAATACGCAGACTCATAAATAAAAAAAGGGAATTAAGCGTTTAAGTCTTACAATCCATTACGGACTATTCGAAATTTGCTGAAAAGTAAATAGGTAATTGGATGCCTTCCATTGCCATGGACTTTCATATACAGACATTTGCCCCCCTTAATGTGCATTTCAAACCGATAAGGAAGCTTTCCCTTTATACCGTAACCTTTAAAGGTTAATCCCCGTTTAAAAAGTATGAACAGAACTATGAAAATAATGGTGGCATTAAGTTGCCTGATGTTTGGTTGTGTACTTACAACAGCTTCACAATCTATGCTCACATCAGATTCAGATATGGAATGGTTAAGCCCTGTTTTTACTGGATTTGGCTTTGTGTTAATGATGGTTGCCGGTCTTTATAGTTTCCTGAAAGTTATAAAACCCTTTTTATATATTAAGGATATCATAAAACAGCAATGACCAGAAGAGGCAGGATAATATTGGTTGCACACTTTATTCTTACGGGGTATGTGCTGATCCAGGTTAGCTGGAGCGGTCCTGTTGTGTCAAAACAAATTAACATGCTGATTTTTTTCGCAGGGGCAATCTTACTTTTTAGCGGGTGTCTTTATCTTTTGATAAACATCAGAAAAAAAGGCCTGGACACGCATCAACCTTTAGAAATTAACAGGAGCCGGTCTTAGTCCCTTTATAACACCTCGTCATTCGACACTCTGTACCCGGTTGTCGATATTCGAAAGCTTCCTGTTCCAATCAGCCCAACTTCAATTGGTGAATATTGCAGCAGCAGCATCGGAAATATTATCAGAAAACCAACTTTTAAAATTTCTTTACGTAAAAGTTATTTAATTTATAGTATACCGTTTACTCTTTATCTCTGGGTAAACATAACCTGGCTTTTAATTTTTAGAGGATGATAAGTGGTTTAAATACATCTGATATTTTCAGGCGTGTAGTATTTTTCATGTTTATAATTGTTCCCTGTTTAGGTTTTTCCCAGGACCCAGGCATCAAGTTTGAACATATCGGAACAAGAGAAGGGCTTTCTCAAATTAATGTTAATTGCATTATACAGGATAGCCGTGGATTTATGTGGATTGGAAGCAGAAATGGTTTAAACCGTTACGATGGTTATAAATTCATTACTTATAGGTACGATTCCAAAAACGATAGCAGTATAAGTAATAATATGATCAGCAGCCTGGTTGAAGACCGGGATGGCAATATTTGGGTAGCCACACAAAGCGGTTTAAACAAGTATGATAGAAATACCGGTACTTTTACACGTTACCTGCATGATAATCAAAACATAAACAGTCTTTCAAATAATATTGTCAACAGGCTGGCAATTGATTCGGATGGCAACCTATGGATAGCTACACAAGAAGGCGGGCTGGATTGCTTTGAAATTAAGAAGAAGATATTCCGGCACCATTTACATTCAAGCTCTAACCCAAAGAGCATAGCCGACGACAACGTACGTACAGTTTTTGAAGATTCGCAGCATAATTTATGGGTGGGGACTTTGTCAGCCGGATTAAACCTGTTTAACAAAAAAGACAATTCCTTTTCAAAGTTTCCATATATAAACCCCCTAACTAAAAACATAGCAGGCAATAATGTTATTTGCATAATCGAAAATAACAAAGATCAATTATGGATTGGTTCACAGGAAGACGGGCTTTATTTATTTGATAAAACCAATAAAACCTTCAAATGCTTTAAGCATGAGGAAAATTCTGCAAACAGTATTTCAAGCAATACAATTTATAGCCTGGACAAAGATGCAGACGGAAATTTATGGATCGGGACTGAAAATGGCGGCCTTTCTATATTGGATACAAAAACATACCAATTTTACAATTATCATCATGATGAAGTAGATGATAATAGTATTAATGGTAATTCAATTTACTCTATATGCAGCGACAGATTAGGAAATATGTGGTTGGGCGCATTTAGTGGGGGAGTAAATCTTTTTAAGAAAACCACAGCCAGTTTCAGACTTTACAGGCATAATGCCTCGCATGGCAGTTTGTCAAACGATTTTGTATTATCCCTTTTTGAAGATAAGGAAAAGAATATCTGGATTGGAACAGATGGTGGCGGTGTCGATAAGTTAGACGTGCAAAAAGGCACTTTTACAAATTATCAGCATAGGCCAGGAAGCGAAAAAGGTATATCCGGTAATTACGTACTGATTGTTAATCAGGATGCGGATAATGATATATGGATAGGCACATGGGGGAACGGGATCAGCATATTAGACCCAAAAACCAAAAAATTCAAATATTTATCTAAAAGCCAGGCTAACCCTAACAGTTTAAGTGGCAACAACGTTTATAATTTGATACATACC
>Ga0302221_10002104_pt1 | contig 12562 bp, 5 predicted proteins | sample II_Palsa_E2_1_FD_193517 | JGI IMG/M metagenome (GOLD analysis project Ga0302221, IMG submission 193517) | Peat permafrost microbial communities from Stordalen Mire near Abisko, Sweden - II_Palsa_E2_1 | ecosystem: Environmental > Terrestrial > Soil > Palsa > Peat permafrost | place: Sweden... | reverse complement strand
AGTCCTTATATAATAAAAGCTGTGTAAAAGTGCATAAGATATACAAAAAAAACCAAAAACAAGTAAAGCATAAATATAAGACTAGCAAAAATCAGAAATATAAAAAACTAAAAACATATAAATACAAAATAGCTATAATATAAATAAAAGGATAATATTATAAAGGGGGTTATAATCCTTTAAAAGGAGATAGCAATTAAGAGGAAAAAAAGAGAGAAAAAGCTACAAGTATAGCTAAAAGCAAAAAAACAAGAATAAAATGGTATAAGCAATTAAATCAACAAAAAATAAACTTTAAGGGATTATTAAAATGCTTATTACTTATTCTAACAAAAGATATTTAGTTAACTTTGGAATTAAATATAGCAATTACTAGTTTTCTTTGCAATTTATTAGTATAGCAACTTATATTTTAATTTATATTTTTAAAAAAACAAACTCATAATTTTAATGCTAAATACAAATATAATACAAAATAATAAATATATATTAGTTTTTAAATTACACTTTCTTTTGCTTAAAGTATAAAAAGACTTATGGTTTAAGGGTAATAATATCTTTACCTTTTTAAAGTAAGTTATTAATATAACAAGAACTATTAAATCTTTGCAACTACAAAAAAGAGCTTATTATAAAATATATTTTACTATTATATAAAGACTAAGTTAAAACTATACTAAAATATTATATTAATAGCTTTAACAAGTATAATAAAGCCAAATTTTATATAGCTTTGAAAAAGGAGTATAAAAAGCATAACCGGAAAACTTTTAAAATTAATTATAATTTCTTAAATTAAATTATTGCTTAGTTTTAAGGAAAATATATTACAACTAAGACCTTTATTAACTTGTTTTATAAAGTATCAACTAAACTAATAAAAAGAAAAGAACAAAATAGCAAGTACTAGTGCTAAAAGTTTATAAAAGGTCTTCCTTTTCAACTTAAAAACTAAATCTTCAAACACTTTAATTATAGGCTTACAAATCTATTAATTTATAATTATAGCAAAATGCACAAAATTGCTATATTTGTATATAAATATAAAAAGAAGAAATACAAGTATAACAAGGCTAATAACTTAAAATACTTTTAGCTATACTAAGAATACTTTAATACAATTATACAAGATATAATGCTTATAACAAATAATAAATATACTCTTGTTTTACCTTTAATTATACTTATATTAGCAAAATAATTTATTAAAGCTAATAAAGTGTTAAAGGTTCTTGTTTTTAGAATAGTAAAGCCTAAAAACTTGCTAATAAAATTGATTAATTAACAAAGGAATTACAAAAACTATCGATTTTATTTATTATTTAAAAGGATTTGCAAAAGACTATTAATGCTTTAACTGCTACTATTACTAATAAGATGTAGTTTATACTTTTTGCAATTAACTTAAAAGACACTTAAGCATTTAGAGGTTATTATAATAAGAGGGTTTTAGTAAATGCAATTAAGGTTAAAGCAATTATTATAATAAAAGAGGAGAGGAAGCATTTATATTAACTAGTAATTGCCTTTCCCCGGATTTTTAGCAAAATATAGCTTAAGTTAATATTATATTTTAGTTATCTAATAAAAACTATTTGAGGTATTTTAAAAGAGATTAAAATAATACTATAAACTTTAATTATAACTATATATACTTAAACAATTATCTATTAATATAAGAGCTAGTTAACCTTAAATACATTTATAAAAATAGCTACAATTATTGCAAAGGAAAATAAGACCCTAATTTCTCCTTTATACCTCTTATACTACAAAACAATTAATATTCGTTTAATTAAATCAAGACTTAACTTTAAAAGGATAAACATAATTATAATATATTAATGCAGCTTGCAAATGCTTAATAACTATAAAATAATATTTAGCTTAGCAACTATAAGAGAAGCAAGTCTTAAGCCCCTTTTATACTTGGCAATTTGTATAAAAGCAAAGAGATTTTATATTAAGATACTAATAATATTCTTATTTTTAGGGGCAATTGCATAAATATTATAAATAAAGATAGCATCTTGGTTAGCAATATATATAAAGATATAGTATATCTTATATTATTTATTAATATTGCTAAATTTTTAAAAGCAAAAGGAAAAGGATTATAAATTGCTTAAAATATTATAAAATAATAAGCTTAAACAAAGGAAAAACTCTTACAAGCAAAAGGCTAAAGGTCTGCTATATTAAGAGTTAAAAGAAATACTAGACCTTTATAAGATTTAAACTTAATTTAATTTTTGATAAGAAACTAGAACTAGTTAATACTTTGCAAGAAAAGCTCAGTTTACAATTAAAGAAAGCAACTATTTTACTTTTGCATATACAAAAAGGGGTAAAAGTAACTATTAATACTTTTAAAACTCCTGATTTTGTAGCTATAATTTAGCATTAATAGCTAAAAGACAATTAAGCTTATATAATAATTTTAAAAATAGGAAATATATAACTATATATACAGCTAAAGAAATCAAGAAAACGACTAAGATAATTGCTATAACTAATAAACTAAAATATATAATACAAAATATAACTTAGCTAGCTTAAGCAACTAGTTATATGCTTTAAAGAAATATAACTAGCTTTAACTTTAAAACTCTTATCTCCAAAAAGAGCATTATTATATAGCCTTAGCAATAAAACTAAATGCCATCATATGCTAAATATTAAAGCCAAATGCAATATTTTATTTATAAAGATAGCTAAGAAACTAAGCTATGTTATTTATAGCATTAATACCTTTATTATATTTACAATTATAAGCAACTAATTTAATTTTACTAATATAGCTAAGATTAAAATTAATATTACAAAGAAGGTTAATTGCAAAGATATATTCTTTTTAATTGACAACTTTTTAAAGACTTTGCTAAAAATGCTATTTATTAGCAAAATAAAAATAGCTATAAATTATAAAGATAACAATTTATAAAGTAATATATTTATTAATTTAAAAGACTTAAAAAATGCTTATATAATTATAATTGTTTTGCTATTAAAGAGTATTTTTAAAAGAAGGGTCTAGTTTTAGCAAGACCTTTAGCTAAAAATTAAAGAGGTAAATTTAAGTAATAAAGAAGAGAAAGAGGAAAATTAGGGCTTAATGCTTTAGCTAAAGAGAATATTAAAGAATTAAAGGTTATTTTAGGGGTTTTAGAGGAGTTTTATAATTTTAGGACTAGTATTATTAAATTTTTTTGGGTATAAAAGCTATAAAAGGCATCTTTATTTTAGCTTTTATAAAGCATTTCCCGGATATAATACAAAAATAAGTAATAAATATTTTAAATGCTAAAGTAAAATTATACTATTTAATATTAGCTAGTTTTATCCTTAAAGCTAAAAATAAAGGACTAAAGTTTCTAGAGTTTTTGTAGTTTTTTGATAAATTAAAGGGGATATTGCTATATTTAAGGGATAAGGACAAAAGCAAGAAAATCTTATATATAAATATGCTAAAATAAGTAAAACTAGAGAAAATAGCAATTGAATTATAAGACTTTATAAGTATACCATTTATACTTTTAGCAAATAATATTTATAAATCAAAGCTAAGAAAATATAGCTAATTAATAGGAATAATAGAATAAGGAAAGGGCTTAAAGGACAACTTAATTAGTATAAGCAATTGAAAGCACAAGACACTCTGCAAAAGCAAGTAAGCAAATACTAAAACTATTTACTTTTATGCTTTATTGCAATATTAAAAGGCTTTTGCTTTATGCTTAAATAACTAGCAAAATTAGATATTAGAGACTAGCTTTAAAAGAAAGAAAGGGCTATATTTAAAGAATTAATAATTAATTGCAAGAGTGCTATTACTTTTAATTAAAAGGAAATAAAAAAGATTTATAAGGATATTAGTCCCTTTATTCTTATTAAAATAATATTATATAAAGCTTAGCAAGGAAAGAACTTCTTTTACTTTAAGGCTTTAGTGCTAATAATAGTAAAAATGCTATTAAAATGCTCAAATTAAAGAGTATTAAAAGAAATGCAATAAAATTTATAAAAACCTTTAATTCTTAGTTGCAAAGAAGTTAGCCAGCATATATAAACTTATTAATATAGCAATAATATTAGAAAAGAAAAAAAAACTTGCTAACAATTTTTTGCTTAAGCGCATGTGCCATTGGCACTTGCTTGGTGCTATTAGCAGCTGCTTGGCAGTTAATTAGCAAGTAAGGCAATTAATTAGCAAGTAAAGCAATTAATTAGCAATTATACTTATTAAAAAAATAGAAAATTTTAGAGAATAGTTTAAGAGGATAGTTTAAGAGGATAGTTTAAGAGGACAGTTTAAGAAGACAATTTAAGAGGATAGTTTAGGAGGATAGTTTAAAAGGATAGTTTAAGAGGCTAGTTTAAGAGGCTAGTTTAAGAGGATAGTTTAAGAGGACAGTTTAAGAGGATAATATTAGTAGAATAATTATGTGCAAGGCATTAGGCCTAATGCGGTTAGCATATTCCGCACTTTTATAAAGTATATCCTTTGTGTATATACACTCACTTAATAGGATAACTTTCACTTACTATACAATTAATATATTACATTCAATTATATATTATACTACGCGTCCCAAAATTGCGCTATGATTCTAATGCAAATGATAATAAGGAGGAGCAGCAAGAAGAGGCGATTTCCTATACAAATACTCTATTGTTTGCTGCCCGGGAGCATGCCTTGTTGCTTATATAAAACACATTATTTAAAATAAGCCCGAGAATTGGGTTGTATAGCATATAATACTTTTCCCCCTAGTTTAAATGCTAGCATAGCTAGGCTTGCACGAGCTGGTTTATAGCAAAAAAAATATCTGTGCTAATATTGACATGCTAGCAATTAAACTAAGGGGGGGAGAGTACAAAAACGAGCCGGCAATTGTGCTATAAGTAGCACAAGTAGAAGGTAGCGCTTTTGTTTATATTATAGTGGCTACTTACCCTTCCTTATTAGCGAAATTAAAGCTTAGCCGCTTGTATGCACTTCTAGAAGTAAGGGGCCTTAAAAGTGCGCACAAGCTGCCTTATAATAGCTGCTTACCCTTCTTTATTAGCAAAATTAAAGTTTTTTTATAATTTCCTCCTTTCCTCCTTTTTTTCTCTTTATTTAACATCTCTTTGTCTAACACCTCTTTGTTTAATATCTCTTTGTCTAACTTCTCTTTATCTAACTTCTCTTTATTTAGTATCTTAAGGAGTTTTAATAAAGCGTTTTAGAGGGTAGCTTAGGTTTCGGGGCCACTTTTGTAAAGCGTTAACAAGGAGTTTTAGCAAAGAGTTTTAGAGAGCAGCTTAGGTTTCGGGGCCACTTTTGTAAAAGATACTTTTATAAAGCATTTTAGCAAGGCATTTTAGAGGGTAGCTTGGGTTTCGGGGCCACTTTTTGTAGAGGACACTTTTGTAAGGCGTTTTAGCAAGGATTTTTGGAGGGCAGCTTGGGCTTTAGGGCCACTTTTTGTAAAAGACAATTTTATAGGGCATTTTAGCAAGGTAGCTTATATAAAGTTATATTTTTGTAATATTAAAACAATTTTCTAAATTATTTCTATATAAGCTTTTATAAAAGATATAACTAAATTAAAACTCTTAATAATTGGCATTAGCAACATAGTTACTATTTGTGCATATAGCTTAATTAGTGCTAATAGCAGTTAATTGGCACTTAATGTCGAAAGTTTAGTGCTAAATTTTTAGATATGCAAAAATGGCACTATTAGCACATTATTAGCACTGTTAGCATGTTGTTAGCACCATTAGCACGTCGTTGGCACGTTTTTATTTTTCTTGATATAAAAAGATATAATTTAAAATAAAGAAGCTCTTAAATTAGAAAGAGACGCTTTAGTAGCATATAATATTTAAAATGAGGCATTTATTAAAGCTATAAAGGAGGTAAAGAAATCTAAAGTTATTTCTTGTAAAGCTTTAGCTAGCTTTATTAAAATTATAAACTAGAAAAACTCTTTTCAAGTGTAAGCTTTTAGCAAATTTATTTAACAAGAATACTTTTAATATAGCAAGAATATATATAATAATTTAAATATGCTATTTAAATTAAAAATCAAGCTATATAAAGCTATTAAGTTGCTTAATATAATAACTTTAAAGTATGCTTATAAAGCTTTAATTTATATTTAATTAGCACTTATTACTAATAATGTCAAAGCTACTTTAAACTATTTAAAGAGCTTAGCAAATAACTAATAGCTAGAAATTAATAAATTGCAAGCTATTAAGCTTAGCTAGCTAGGCTTTACTTTTAAAGAATTTAAAGTCTTAATTAAGGGAACTTATAATAATAAACTATTTCTTGCTTTTGTAGACAAGTTTATAGATTAAAAAGCAGTTGTAATTAATGCACTAAAAGCCCTTATACTTACACTTGCACTTGCTATAAAAGGACTTGCTAAATAACTTGCTAATTAAAAGCAAATTGCTAAACAAGAATAAAAAGAGGCAATATATAAAGCTATTTAGAACTTAGCTATTAAACTTAGTATAAAAGAAAGTAAAGTTAATTTTAATTGGTTTTTATATAAAGTAACTAATATTGCTACTAATCTTTTAAACTTTAAAACAGTTGCAACCTTAGCATTAAAGCTCGCAAATGATATAAAAGCTAGCAATGTAAACCCCTTAACAGTTAGCACTTTTGTTAGTATATAAATCGAAGCTTTAGCTATAAAAAGAGCTAAAAGAGCTGCTTTTAAATATAATATTTACTTTGATTTTAGTTTTAATAATAAGGAATAGCCTTTAACTTTTAACAAAAGACTTAAAATAAAGGATTTTAGCAAAAAGAAAGCTATATTTAAAGGAAAAAAACCTATTTTCTATAAATTAGTCAAGATTAAGGAATATCTTTATATAATAAGGAATTTATAAAAAAGGGATATAGCTTTATAGTTAAACTTAGACTTTAATAGCTAATTCTTTGCTTTAAAGGCTATTACATTAAAGTAGCACTATAAACTTAGACTATACAAAATCCTTTGCTTAAAACATTTTAAAAAGCTTATATACTTTCTTTTTATATAATTTATTAAAGATGCAAATAATATACTAGAAAGGATATTACAAGTTTATAGTGTTATTAAGGATAAGACTAGTTTCTAACTTGCTTAAATTTATATAAATATACAAAAACTCTTTTTAAATATATTTACAATTGCAAATTATATCAAATAATACTTTATTAAAATCGATTTTAGCTTAAAGAAATAGATAATAAGCCTTATATTAACCTTACTAGTTAATTTGCTTACTAAAGGTATAAAAGTACTAGAATAGCACTTTATATAAGTAAAAAAGAATAAAGTTTTAGACTTATTAATTAATAAAATCGAAATATTGCGTTTTTATATTTTTTATAATGCTAAAAGACTAAATAGTATTATGCTAAATAGTTATTTCTTTCTTGCTATATAGCTACTTTAAGCAAACCCCTTTAATTTAGTTACAATTTTATAAAATACTACTTAGCAACCTTGTCTTTTTAATTGCATACCTTTAACTTATCTAATATTATAATAAAGACTTTATAATATTGCGATTTTATAAAATGGATATAGGAAAATTTGAAATTATTACCTTTCTTTGTGCTAAAACCCTCTTAGGTAATAATAAGCAAGAAATCGGGTACTTAATCTTTAAAGACTTAAATCCTTTTAATGCTTTTATAATATATACTTTCTAGAATTAGAAATATATTAAATTATTTATTTAAAGCAATAAAGAGAAAGCCTTTAGTGATTTTATAAAGGACAAAGAAGACTAAATAGTAGGTATTATACCGAAAGCATATAATATATATATTTATTATTTGGGGGTTTTTATTACTTACCCCTTTTCTAATAAAATAAAGCTTTTATAACCTCGAATTTCACTTTTAATTAGCTTGATTTTAGTTAAATCTAATAGTATGACTAATATAAGAATCTTATATAATATTATTAAAGCTTTATATAATATTTGGTATATTTTTATAAATAATAAGTCTTTTGCTAAAAGCATTTAGCTAAAAGGTATAAAAGCTTTATATAATATAATTTAATACTTAAAGCGCTTTAATTACTTAGCAATATATACAAAGATAAAGAAATAGCTAGTATATAATAATATGCAAGCTAATAAAGTAATACATCTTGCTTAGTAAAGGGAAGCTATAAAGCAAGTCAAAATTGCATTTAAGTATTTATAAAAAGACAAAATAGCTATATTTCTTAAGAATAAGTTATACTTTAAATGCAAATAAGAAAAATTAGAAGTACTTGCTAGAAATAACAAAGAATACTTAATAATATCGGATAATAATAAGGTGAAAAATAAAGGATTGTTGCTTTTATTGCTTAAGGACAAGCAATAAATATAAGAGGGACAAGTGTGGTAAGGCGCTAAAGAGATTGCTAAATTTTGTCGATTTTAGAGGTTTTTAAAGGTTTTTAGCTAGTGCTACACGTGAGTAGAATAGAGGTATAATTGCTAGGTTTTTGTAGCTGAACATGCATTACTCTTTATTATTAATATATATATATCACTTAATAATTGTACATTTATTACTTGTTTTGCGTACTTGTTTTGCTTTATAATTACACTTGGTTCTTGCATGCATTAGTTGTTTCTTTTGTTATTGCTTTATACTTATATATGCGTTTACTTATTGCTTGCTTGCTTAGTATTCGAGAGACATTCTTGTAGGGCCTTTTCTTCTAGCTGAGGTTCGCCCCCCTACACTATGCCGTTGCAAAGATAACTGCGAAATATATATATTAGCTAAAGCTTACCAAAAGGTTTCTTGTTAAACTAAAGGCTAAGAACTTGCAAATGATAACCCTTTTAACTATATAACTTATAATTTAATCGATTTATGTAATAGAAGTGTATATAATAAAGACAATTATGTAAGTTATATAAGATGCTTAAAATTGGGCTTCTAGCTAGGCATAACTTATTACACAAAATTAGAAGCACTTGCAATTTTAGATATAACTATCAATTTTATAGAAGCTTAATATAAAACTAAAGTATAGTTCTTATGGGTAAATGGAAAAATAGCACTCGATAAGGCCTTCTACTAGCATATGCTCTATAGGGGCATGTAGTTAAAGTTATAGCACTTGATATACTTGCCTAAAATAGACATAGCGAAAAAGTAGGGCATTACATCACAATATGAGCTTGATTAATAGCTATTAATGCTGATTTACCACCTAATTTGTAGCTAAAAGCATACAAAACTGCGATTTACCTAGGGAATATAACCCCTAAGAAGAGTCTTAGATAAAAAACACTATATAAGGTAATTACTAAGAAGAAACCTCAACTAGCTTACCTTTACTTGTTTAAATGCAAAGCATATGCCCTAAAATATAATATTCTAAAGCAACAAAACCTTTAACTGAGGGCCCTAATAGAGTATTTTATAAGCTATAATTCTACAAACGTATTCCGGATTTGGATTCTTAGCTAGAACAAGGTTATTAGGACTAGGGATGTCAAATTCGACTATAACTCCTTTTATAACCTATATGACATTAATGTAGGCCATACCTTGTAAGAGAGGGCCAAATTACTCATAGAAACACTCTAAGTAGTTAATATGCAAATAGAGGGTAATTTAGATAATTTAGATACTGTTATTATGAATTTTCTATTTGTACCAACTAGCTAAGCCAATTAGGATATGCAAAAAGAGGATTTAGCTAATCAAGATGCCTAGGAATCATGTGATAGTAGATCCGATAAAGAGTATATATAGCTATTAACTCCATCGCTAACACCATTTACAACTACCCTTACTAATAGCCAAAATAGCCCAATCGATAAGGACATTTAACCTCTTAGATAGAGGAATAATGAAATTAGTAGTTTTTTGGATAAAAGCAATATTTTACTAAGATCTAGGTGGAATGATTATGTAATTGCATTGCAAGAAGTGCACTAATTATTAGGGTATTATATAGCTTTAAGTTTAGTATACCTTACTTTACCGAAAAAGCATTTGCATAGAGACGAAGTGCCCAAGCTACTAAAAGGGTATAATGTTATGCTAAAATACCCCTATTTATTAGAATACGAACAAGCTATGCATAAGGAATTTATAGGTCTAATAAACTATAGAACATTCGAATACAAGGAGCATACAAATGAGAAATTAGTATTACTTATATAGGTTTACACTAACAAATTCGACGAAAATGGATTCTTTACTAACTTTAAAGCTAAGCTTATTACTAGAGGCAATTTATACAAAACAGAAGAAGAAACCTATATTGCAACACTTGTAGCTTAGACTTTTAGAGCTATTGCAGCTTTAATTGCAGCATTCGACTTGAAAACATGGCAATATAATATAGTTATAGCATTTGTTAATGCAAAATTCAGGAAATTAATCCCAGTGTAATGCCTAGCAGGCTTTATTAAGCTAGGTTTTTACCTATTAGCATTATAGGCCCTTTATAGATTTACATTCTTACCACTTCTCTAAAATAACAAAATCAAAGCTACCCTTATCGAATTAAGACTAAATCTTATGCTAAGAGTAAACTATATTTATAGCAATAAACACTTTACTATTATATTCTGCATAAATGATTTTATTTTAGTATATTTAAAGAAATATAAGGATTATATGGATTAATTTGAGCAAAAACTAATAGCAAAATATAACATCCACACATTAGGCAAATTAGAACACTTCCTTAGAATACAAGTGATTTAAGACTAGCTAAACTATAAATTATAGCCAGTATAGGATTTATATATTAATAAACTTAAGCACAAGTTTAATATTAATATCACTAAAGTACTAAGGATGCCAATTCTAGCAAATCTTATACCTAATTCAAGTATAGCTACACTAGAACAAGTGTATGTATACTGGCGGAGGACAAGATCCCTTAACTTTGCCAAAATTTACTATTATCCTAATATAGCAAAAGCTATGTCTAAGCTATGCGAATTCTAGCTAAACCCATCCAAATAATATATCTAAGCAATTAAATAAGCTTTGCACTACCTTATAATAACTAAGAATTTAGCTATAGAATTTGATAGTACAACTATAAAAGACCAAGTCTTCTTAATATATAGCAATATAGCTTTTGCAGATAACAAAAACGCCAAATATCGCTCTAATAAGTACACTATTAAGCTATTTGGTGGAATAATACACTTTAAAGCTATAAAGCAAAAGATAGTAACAATTACAAGCACTAAAGCAAAGCCATTAGCTCTTACCCTCACAGCAAAGGAGTATATATGATAAATATGATTTTTTAAAGCATTAAGATTCGAACTTAATGCTAAAATAACAATTATATGTGATAACCTTTAAACTATTTATCTCTTGACAAAAGAGGCTCCTAAACTGGTTACTTGACTTAAGCTTATAAATATATACTAATACTAGCTTAAGCAAGAAGTTTAAGCTTAACGAATTGCAATTAAATGGGTTCTAATAGCCCAAATAGTTGTAGATGGTTTCACTAAGGAACTACCCCCCACAAAACATTCGGAATTCCTTAAACAATTGAATATAGCAAATATGGGACATATGCTAGGTTCATCAACAGCTTTATAATTTCCCATTCTAGATTAGTTAGCAGGATTGGCTTATTGCATTCGTCTATTCCTAGGGGGGTATGTTAGTTTAAAACAAGCTTTAGAGTACAAATTTCAGTTATATATAGGTTGTTTGAGTTGCTTATTACTAGTTTTATTATTTTTATTAAAATGACTCACTATTTCAGTTGCCTACTAGGCAATAGGATTATATTCTAGGTGGAATAGGCTTTAATCGGTTTTTATTACTTAGTTTAGGTTCCATTTACTTCTCTACTTTAGTATATAAGTGAAGGAATGCCCTCATCAATGAATGGAACTTCAGTCTTCTCAAATATCATCATTTTGATCCAACAGGATGCCCCGGATGGCCCAGATGGGGTGACGCCAGGAACAGAGACCCGGAGTGTAGAGAAATTTGGTATCCTCACTTGAGGGTCCAGGAATTGGTACGATTGGATAAGATTGACGAAAATGCAAAGAGAAACAGGGGAAGATCTGCGCTGGTGCCTCTTAGAATCACTTTCCGTGTGGATACCCTAGCTCTGAGCTGAGATGCTACGTAAATGCCGCAAGGTCAGCCCGTTTCAGCCACCAGCGCGTAGTCTTACAGTGGCTTGCGAACGAACCTCATCTTAATTTCATAAATGTGCCGATGCCCAAATGACGATTAACAGTTTAGAAACTCTTTCTGGAAAAATTGCTCCACCAAACCCGAGCGTTGTCGATACACGGCCAGCACAGCCTGTAGTCACCATGACTACTTCAGCCTCTAATCTACCAAGATATGTCTACAAGCCGATGCAGGAACCTGATAGTTTGAGAATGCTCGAAATCCTTCCAGGACAAGACAACGACCAGATCCACATCAAGCTATCACAACAACCTCTTCGTTCCCTCGCCAAGTGCGAAGCACTTTCTTACGAATGGGGCGACCCCGATAGACGTCATGATATCATCTGCGATGGCCAGGTGATCAAAGGAA
>Ga0302221_10002101_pt1 | contig 12564 bp, 2 predicted proteins | sample II_Palsa_E2_1_FD_193517 | JGI IMG/M metagenome (GOLD analysis project Ga0302221, IMG submission 193517) | Peat permafrost microbial communities from Stordalen Mire near Abisko, Sweden - II_Palsa_E2_1 | ecosystem: Environmental > Terrestrial > Soil > Palsa > Peat permafrost | place: Sweden... | reverse complement strand
ATATTATTTTAATTAAAAAAAAAAGAGTATTACGAAGTGATTTTTATTAAGTTTAAAAATATCTTTTAAATGAGAATATTAAAGTACTTATATTAAATTTATAAAAAAAGAAGATGTTATTAAAGTCCGCTTTAAATAATTAATAAATAAAATAAATTCGAACTTTAATTAAAGTAATCGACATTGATTATTTAAATAACTGTCGACAATATATTACTTTAAATTATTATATAACTTTAGTCGATATTTATTTATTAAAAAATCAAAAGATATCTTATTCTATATATAATATAATTGAAGTGACTTAACTATAAATATTTATAACCGAAAATCATTGATCGTTTAAAAGTCGGCAGTTTTATATACTTTTAATAATATTATATAATATTTATATTATATTTTCATCGTTGAATTTAAAACTTCGATCGACTAATATATTTTATATTAATAATTATATTGACTGGAATCAGTATTAAATATTATATAAAAAGGATTAAAAAGAAAGAAGCTTTTAAAAAATTAAAAAAATTAAATAATAATATAAACTTATTAAAAGAAAGACGAAAGTAAATATAAAATCGATATAATAAATTAATCGGCTTTAAAATAACGAAGTAGAATTAAAATATAATATGATTTAATAAAACCGTATTTATAACTCTTATTAAAACTATTATTATAATTTATTTATTAAATTCATTTAAAGTAAATAATTTAAAAATTTTTTTATATTTTATAAAAAGCGACTCGGTTAAATACTTTATTATAAACCACTTATTAAACTCGCTTTAAATAAATCACTTAAAACTTCTTTTACTTTTTATAAAAAGCGACTCGATTGAGTATTTTATTTATTTTCGAAATATTATTTACTTTTATTATTTTACAAGTAGTAAAAGAGTCGTAAAACTGAATTGATTAAATAAATAATATTTAAAGTGAGTATAAAAAAGATTTATATAATATATAAAAGGATATAAACTTATAACTTTAATAATACGGCCGAAAAAATAATATATATTATAAATAAACTCTTTAAAACATCAATTAAATTGATATATAAAGGCTTAATAAGTCGGAATTAAAATACTTCGTTAAATATCATATAATAATAATTAATATATATAATACTCTATAAATAAATATAAGATTATAAAAAGAAGTTTTAATTTTAAACTTTTATTATTTTATAATTAATAATAGTCTTAAACTTATAATTAAAAAAGCGATCAGCGTTTATTTTAATTAAAAGATAAAATCGAGTATAATGATATTTATTATAAATAATAATAAAGATTTTAAAAAAGCCGGCTTTAATATAATTAAAAGAGTATTTTTATTTATAAACATTCCGAATTAATAACAATTCTTAATTTAATAAAAGTTGATATTGTCTTTTAAATACTTTATTATAATAAATAATGATATTATTTAATAATTAAAAATTATGTTTTTAAAAGTAATATTATCTCTTTTTTATCTTTTTAAATATTAAAATCCGTAGACTATTATTTGAAGTATTTATTAATATTCGCGATAATATTAATAATATTAAAAGTACTTTTCTTTGATTATAATAATAAATATATTATATTAATATTTATTAATATCGTTTTCCTTTTATTAATAACGCCGAGTTTAATTAAGTCGATCGTTTAATTAATATCACCGGCTTTTAAATTAAACTTTAAAAAAATATTATTAAAATATTATTTTTAACGTTATTCTTTTATAAATTTAAAGCCAATAATATAAACAATATAAATACTTGTTTTAATATTTATAATAATCTTGATATTATTAAAGATTATAATATTATTAATAAATAAAATATATAAGACAAATATTAATCGTAGTCTTTATTTTACGTTATATAATAAGCGGAATTTTTAAATATTATCGTTTAATGATATTTAAAAATCTGATTAATTAACGCGTTTTATTCACTTATATAAAACTTAAAAACAAAGTTCAATTTAAGCTTTATATAACGATCGCGTCTTTATTTTAATTAATAAATCTATATATACTCTTTATTATTTTTAAGATTTCACGACTTATATATTATAAAGCTTTAAAACTTATTACTTAAGATTAAAAGCTTTATTTCATTATTTAAACTTTATAAATCATTCACTTTTATTTAAAACTCTTATTAAAAATATATCGTTGAAATAAAGAGTAATATATACTTTTATTAAAATATAAATAAAATCAAAGCTTTCTTGTCTTTTATTAAATCTTTCGAATAACTTTAAAAATATTATTAAGAATATTTCGAATAAATAATAAAAAGACGTTATTATAATAAATATTTTAACACGTTTTAAAAAATAAGTCGAAGATCAATAAAAAGACATTATTATAACAAATGCTTCGATATATTTTAAAAAATAAGTCGAAGATTAATAAAAAGAATAAACTTAAGAAATTAAAGTTTAATTTATTTAATTTATTTAAAAAAAAATAATCACTATTTTTATATATCAAGCTTTAATAATCGTTATTAAAAACTAAAGATTCCAAGCTCTGATTATATTAAAAGACCGAACTCTTTATATACTTTAAGAGATTTTCGATTATATTGAGTTTTTATTTAAAAGAAAGCGATATAACGTTTAAATTTCGATCAGTAAAAAGCTTTACGAAATTTATATAATTATTAACGAGATTATATATTAATTCTTTAAAAAAGTATAAGAAAAGAAGTATTATATTATAAAAGAAAAATTAAATCAAGTTTTTAAAATTAATTTTAAAGAATTTAAAAAGTTAATAAAGTTTATAAAAACTATTATTAAAAGAGTTGATTTTATTTTTTATAAATTAAAAAAGCTTATTAATAAGTATTCGAATAATAAACTAATTGAAATTTTTAAATATATAAAGACTGAGTTTTCGAATATAAATTATATAATTTAATCGAAGTTTTTTTTTCTTATTATTTTAAAAAAAGACTTTTAAATTATAATATATAAAATTAATAATGAGATTTATCGAAGATTAATAAAACTTATTAAATACTTATATAACGACGTTTTGTTTTTCAAACCGAAACACTTTTAAATAATTAATAATAAAGTTAATTATATTATAAAAAGATAAAAAGCTCAATATATATCGAGAATAAAAACGTCGAATAAAAATAAAGATAAAAACAAATTATTTAAAAAAGAGATAAATAAAATCGATTATATAAAAGCTTAAAAGTTAATTCTTTATATTTATTTTAATAGACTTTAAAATATAAATCAAAAGTTAAGTAATAAAATAAAGTCAAAAGTATATTATTAATATATATATAAAAACGAAAAGAAAAGAACGAGTATTTTATCTTTTATTAATTAGTTATTTGACTTCGGTTAATCACTTGACTTTTATTTGACTTTAACTTTATTATATTCGTCTTTTTATTTACTTTTATTCGTCTCCGAATAACTTATCAAGAGTAAATAGAATTTATAATATTATATATACTTTCTTTTTCTCTCTTTTATTTTAAAAAACTATTCTTTTTTTATATTAAAAATATTTAAACGTTTAAATATTAAATCTATTAAATTTATTAAAATAAACATTTATTTTATTAATTCTTTTATCATTAATAGTCTTAAACTATTTTAATAAATTAAAACGATTATTTTTATCGTTTAAATCATTTAAAACCGACTTCGTTATCGCCGTCAACTCTTTCGATAATCTTAACTTTAATAATTTTAATTTTAATCTTTTTTAAAATGATTAAAAAGATTAAAGTTCTTTCTTTTATTAATAAGTCTTTTAATAAAATAACTTTAAAGTATTACTGACTTTAAGCTCTCGACTTACGCCGCCGCCCTCGAGTATTTAAAGCTTTTAAAGCGCTTTCAATTTTAATAAAACTCTTCGAATTCACTTAATCTTTTGAGTTTAATAAAGTCTTTCGACCCGAGACAATAACGACATTTCTTTTATTCTTTTAAAAAGTCCCTTTTCGATTCTTATTTATAAAATTAATACTTCTTTAACTTTTTATTTAAATTAATTAAATAACTTCAAAGATAAAGCTTTTATTCTTTCGAAAAAACTCTTATTAACTTTTAACTTTAAAATTAATACTTTTATAGTTTTTTTATTTAAATCGATTTAACTTTAATAAAATTGACTTTCGACTTAAAAATAATTATAAAGATAAAGTTTTTATTCTTTTAAAAAGACTCTCTTTAATTTTCGCTTATAAAACTAATATTTACGTAATAAGATTATTTAAATCCGTCGACTTTTTATCCGATGAGTTATATTTTATTTACTTTTAAGTCTTTTTAATATCATCGATCTTTAAATAAAACTGACAGTTTTATAAGGCTTTTGACTTTCGATTCTTTAATACGATCTTTTGATACGAATTTATAAATCTTTTTCTTCGATATAAATCTTTTCTTTTAAATTTAAATTAATCGATATTTTTAATTACGTTTAAATATATTAATTAAACTCTTTTTTAATTAATTTTAAGTCTCTTTCTTTAATTATTTAAAAATAAGAAATCGTTAATTATATTTAATATAACTTTGAATTATCGACTATTTTTTACCGTTAAATAAGATTAAAAAAAGTATCAATTAATTATATAATAAACCTCGTTAATCTTTATTGACATTTAATATTAAATTCTGCTTTTTATTTTAAATAAGCTTCTCTTTTATCTTTATTTTAAATAAGCTTTTCTTTTATTTATCGAGTATTACTTTTCTTTTATTAAATAAAATTAACTTTTTTATTAATTATTTAGTGATTAAATCGTAAACTTCGATACTCTTTAAAACTAGAATTCGATTTTTATAAACCGGGAATTAAATCTTAAATAACGGGCGTTAATTATAATAAATATTGATTATTATTATATTTATTATAATAGTTTAAAAAGTCGTTTTATCGTCTTTTTATTATAAAATACGGGCGTTAATAATTTGAGAGTTCATTATATAATAATAACGTTCTTTTAAAAGTACGGTATAATTAACGGTTTAAAAAAAGTAAATATTAAGACTTTTTAAAAGAAAGTAAATATTTAAACCGTAATTATAATCTTTATTTACGATCGTTAACGCTTGAAATACGTACGTTTGATTTATAAAACCGTTATAAAGTCTTGAAAAAGCTTTTTTTACGTGAATTAATAATAATATTTACTTTTTAATAATAAAAAACACTTTAATAAAATAATAGATTAAAAACCGGCGTTATACTTCGGTTAAAATCTTTCTTTTATTATAAAGGCTTTTTAAACCGATTATTCGTTGATATTTCTTTTAAATATAATACTTTGAGTCCGTAATTAGTCTTTAAATTTTGAAGTCGTTTATTATTTAATTTAATTACTCGTTGAAATCGTTTTAACTTTTATTATTATTATCGTTATATTAATATAAAAGTAAAAATTTATATAATAAATTTAATACAATTAGTTTTTATTTATAATTATTAGTTTTAATATTATCGTCGTTTAAAAAAATCCGTAATTATATAATATTATAATCTTATATTTTAATATCTTTAAAATAATCGGAATAAAAGTCGGAATTAAAACTAGAAATAATATCGTTAAAAGAATAGAAATATCGTTTTTTTTAATAAAATAATTTCAATTTACTTTTAAAAAACGTTTTATATAATAATACTTTATTAAATTTAAACTCTTTTAATTTATGATAACTTTTTTCTTTATTAACGTTATAAATTTAATAAAGTCTTAATTATTTAAAGTTTAACTTTTTATATAAAGACATGTCGATTTCTTTAATAAAATTATAACGAAGTATAATATCTCTTTTTTTAAAAGGTTTTATTTTAATTCTATATTTTATATCGAATATTTCTTTTCTTTTTTATTGTCGACGAGTCTTTTAATAAATAATCTTTTTAATATCTTCTTCTTCTATTTAAAATTACCGAGTTTATAACTCAAAAAGCTTTGATTTATCAATTACTTCTTTTATAAAAATAGTCCGTTAAATTAAGAATTTCGATTCGATTAATAAAATAACGTATATTTAATAAGTTTATAAATTATAATTCAGTCTGTAAATAATACCGCCGTTAAGTTTATAATCTAATCGTCACCGAGCTTAAATAACGTATTTTTTAAAAGATAATGACTTTATTTAATCATTTTATTTTTAAGAATATAATATATAAAGACTTAAACTTTATCGACTTTTTATTTATTTAAAAAATCGATCACTTCGCTTTTAAATTCTCCGTCTCCGTTAAGAATTATTCTTTAAAAGACTTTATAATAATAAATAACGTCTTTTTAAATAAAAAGAGTTATTGTTTTAACTTCTTTATTTAAAATAATTTTAACTTCGACTTAATTATTTATATCGTCTCGAGTTATTATAAAGTATTATTTTCTTTTTTATAACGATATATAAATAATATCGATGGCTTATTTTTCTATTAATTTATTAAAAGCAATTAAATATAAAGCTTTTTTTTCTCGTTATATCGATTGAAATTAATATTTTAAATACGACTTAATATAATTTTTAACGTTTTTAAAACAATTATTTTTAAAGTATCGTTATAAAAGCCGATAATAAGTGCTTTTTCTTCTTTTATATCCGCTTTAATTATAAACGTTTTTTAAGATTTAAACTCGTATTTCTTTTTTATTAATTATTAATTCAATAAGTATTCTTTTTATTAATAAACGTTATAACTTTCGTTTATAAACTTTATATTTTAATACTTTTCTTTTAAATCTATAAAATTTTAAAGCGCTTATATCTTTTAACTTTTTAAACGTAATTAAATAAATAATTATTTTAATAAATTCTTCGTTATATTTTATATTAAAGATAAGTGTCTCGTATTTTAAGTCGTTGTTTAAACTTAATTTATTAATAAAACTCGATTCGTTATTTAAATTGATTTCTTTTTCAATTCTCAGTTTAATAATAATATCTTTTATATATTAAAAGATTTGTTTTTTATTCCGAAGTTCCGAGTCTTTTTTTTTATTTTAATCGTCTTTATTTTAATCACTTTTAAGTTTTATAAAACAAATTTCATAAATATTAAATTTAAAAAGAATTTAATCGTCGATGTTTTTTTTTTATTAAACTTAATATTATTTAAGTATTTTAATCGTTGTAATAGCGCGTCAGCCGTTATATATTATTTTTTAAGTATATATTTTATTTTAAAGTCGAATAAACGTATTTAAATTAATTATTATATAATCAATATTTTAAAGTGATTAATAACCGCTTTATTTAATTATATTATAAATATATTTATATCGGTTTTAAAAATAAAATGACATTTAATAAATTAAACTTATAACTTCTTTAAAATCTTAAGTATTCTTTTATACTTTCGTTTAATAACGTCGTATTTTCTTTTTACTTATAATTAAATATTATTTTTATATCGTATAAAGCGAACTTTTCCGGTCTTGATATCTTTTTAATTTAAATAACTGTTATACTCTTTTAAATTAACGTTTACTTTAATTATAATCTTTCTTATTTTAAAACTATAATCGATTTTAATAAGTATAAATATTATGACTATTATTTATTATAAAGTCTTTATTATTTTACTTTATATATTTAAGTCTTAATATTATTTGACTTTTTTTTTAAATAAAAAGTATATTAAATTTATAATAAGATTAAAATCTTTGACTTAAATCTTAAAATAAATATATAATTTTAAAACCCTTTTTATTTTTTTTATATTTTCGGATATATTTTAATTTATAATTTTAATTATTTTATTTATAACCGGTTTTTATCTTTTAAATTATAAATAAATTTAATAACGTTTAAGCCGTTTTTATAAAACTGAGTCTTAATATTAATAAATACTTTAATTCTTTTAATTCTTTTTAATATTTTATTAAAGTTTTACATATATTTTAAAATAAATCTTTATATATTAAAAAGCGCTTCTTCTCCGTTATAATCAATATATAGTCTTTTTATACCGACATCGTCGATAAACGGTTTAATTACTTTTAAATTAATATCTTTTAATATTAAACTTATGATTTTAATAAATTATATTATAAAATTAATAACTATTTATAATAACGTAGTATTTCGTAAGAATTTAAGTAATATAAAGAATATTATTAAGTCTTTACTTTTAAAATAAAGTAATCTTAAGTACGGTGTTTGCCCCCCTGGGTTTATCGCCCGCCGTATCGGGCAAGGCGCACGCACAGGCCCGCCGCCGCTTTTAACGTCTATAAAATTTCGCGCCCCCCGCTGCTTAACCGTTTGCATTTTTAATCCCTTCCTAGCACACCTTCACTCGGTCGTATGACTTCATCATACGCCGTCCACCTATCCTCTGCCAGGCCTACCCAGAACGCCTCGTCATAGCTGAAAGCGTTAACGGCACGGCCGGTTTAAAGCCAGAACCCTTCATTCTCCCCAATCTGCTACTTAGCCTGCCATCGCCGCTTAAAGAAGACAGGCTGATGACTCTTTTCGTTGATTACGATGGTTGGTATGAAGACTATCAAGGCACACAATAGCGTCTCTCTAAAGAAATCCTGAGAGTCGTTCAGACGATGAAAGTAGGCGAGAAAGTCTTAATCGTAGAGGAGAAGGAAGACAGGAATCCAGAAGACGAGAAAGAAGATACAGTGTACGGTAACTTCCGCGAGTCAACAACTTATCTAAAGGTCCTTTGCAGCGGGCGTGTTCTCCGAGATACTGAGCAAGTGATTGGTGGAAAGTTCTAATGCTCCGCCACGGTCGTGTTACGCCACTCCCACCCCGTTATTTTGACCCCCACTACTATTGACCCTCGATTTGTACTACTCCATCACATCTCAGCCTTCTTCGTTCTTTCCTCTCTTCGCCGACTAGGCAATATGCTCATGTCAAACTTTAATAGCATACAGCCTCATAAGTTGATTCCAGAAGCTCTTGATATTCTCTTCGAGCCCAGACCAAGCTTACTCCATGACATAAATCATCGTCTCAATTCGACAGGATGGACAATATTTGTGTTATCTGCCGTAGCATTTTCACCGGAGAGAAGCGCGTGGCCTACCAAAATAAGAAGGAGACGCGGCTTAATAGAAGATACTATTACCACAGAACCCTAGCTTCTTTAGAAAGCACTACCAAAGCAAGCTGTAATATCTGCCGTTTCTTGCTACGAAATACCTCGAAGTCCGAGGGAAATAGCCTGGTCTCCTGGCCTATATTATATGAGATCGATCACAATAAAAATAGACAGAATATACCGTTATGTTCTGGCTCTATAGGCAGAGGAGAAAAGGTCTCAAGGTTTGTAAACTAGGTCAGCGAGATGAGCATAGCGCAACGCCAACGAATTGACTTTTAACAGATCAGCAAAAATATATTCAACTTTCTGAGCTTTCCAGGCAGACTGTTAGTAGAAGTACGGGTTCCGACGAGTCCTTGGACATCGCCTCGTAGTGGATATCGGAATGTACCTCGAATCATAAGCATTGCACCAACCGAACGAAATCAGAAACGCCACTTCCAACCAGGCTTCTATACATTAGATTTTCAGGAGCTCAAGCTCTGCGCCTCTGCGACAACGAGAGCGATCGACAAGTTGCCATTGCCGACATCGCCCGGTGCTTACAACCATTATTAAATTATAAATACGTTGCCGGAGTCTGGGACTATCAGGTGGAGTTTCAACTCGTCTGGACCACCATAGACATTTGGAGAAAGTTCGGAAAGACCTCCACGTCCAAATCGCTATCGTGGTCATGGGCTTCAAGTCCAAGTATTGTGTGTTATATCACTAGTGTTTCCGGCATCGACCGGTACCTTAGGCCCGATCTCTTTAAAGTTCTCAGCATTAAGGCTAAGCCTAAAGATGGATTCGAAGGCGACGATAGCCTAGCGGAAAGCGGCTATCTCCGAGTTTAGGAAATTTGACTCTCGTGATAGTGAACCACGTTCCCCAAGAGTCCCTAGCCAGGAGGGACGAAGTATATATCCGCCAAGGAGTATTGGAATTTCTTTTAGATAGGCCTTATATCCCAGGAAAATACTACGGCTCTACGATGCTCTACAATTTAGAGGAATATTGCATAAGGGCGGATGGTCTGATTTGGAAACCTACAAGGAACAACCAGGGCGAATATCAGCGAGTGGGACGCTTCGAATATTATAAGGATAGGCCCCTTTCAAGAATATGTCAGTTAGAGGCCACGTAGATGCTAATTAGCCTTCTAAACTAGGCTAGCTTGATTCTCCTTATATATAAACCTCTTGCTCTAATATAGCTTTATATCCTTAAATAAATTTATTTAAAATAGTTTTACCCTTTAATAAGTTACTTTATACATACTTTATTTAAATTATAATTAATAATTATATTTAAAATAGTTTTACCCTTTAATAAGTTACTTTATACATACTTTATTTAAATTATAATTAATAATTATAAGCCTGGTTTATTTATAATTATTATCTTTAATTTAATTTAAGCTTCTTTTATATATTATTATAGTTTAAAGATATATTATATTCTTGTTTACTTATATAGTTTAATAGAATTCTTTACTTATATTATCTTTATATAATTAAAACTTATAGTAAAATAAGGCTTAAATATAAAGGTCACAACTGTAATAATTACTGCGCGCTTTAAGCACTAGCTCTATTATATAAAGCTTAGTACTCAGCTATATATAAGCTTATAAGCTCTTATACTTCTTTATTCCTTAGTTTAATATTCTTAATTTATACGCTTATTATATCTTTATAGCTATAGCTTAGTCTTCGCTATTATATTATATTAAACTCACTAATTAATATTCTTAAAAAGGAAAACTTAATATTTATTTATAACTCGATCTATAGATTAACCCTCTTCTTTTCTCTCCTTTAATATATCGCTTTACTAGTCTTAAAAAGAACGAGAGATCTTAAAGCTCTTAAAAAAGACATTTAATTTATAATTGCAATTACTGGCTTATTAACCCAAATATACTAAGCCTTTAAACTGCTTTATAATAAGATTTATAAAGCTTTATAATAGAGCTTACAATTTTATTAAACTATAAATACTTCTTTTTTAATTATAATATTAAAACTTATACTTTATAAAAGTGTTATATTGCGTAATATAAAGTAATCTATAAATATTATTAAAGGAAACGTTTTTAAGATATAATTATAATACTTAATATCCTTTTATATTAATATCGCCTAGCTTATTATTAATTAAATAGCGATTATAAGAATTAATATAATAAAGCTTATTATTAAGTAAGTAACTCTCGCTTTAATAGTTTAAAAAGTTAAAGATATATAAACTACTTTAACACTTATAGCTTATAAGCGTCGAGATGTTATAATCTCTTTTATAAAGCTTATTATATAAGAGACATACTTTTAGAATAGCCTTATATATAATATAAACGCTTAAGAGCTTAATAATAACTAAGACCCTACTTTTAAAGTATAAAGGCTTTAAGTACTAATTCGATTTAAGAATAACTTTAATTAATATAATTCGGAAGACTATAAGTTTAATTATATATTATATTATATTAAAGGGGATATATAAATCTATATAATCGCCGGAATAAAAGACGAGCTGCTTTTTAACTTCTTTAAGATAATATAAGACGCGCTAACCGCTTTTTAATAAGCTCTAATAAACCTTTAAGCTTTATAAAAAGCTTAGAACTAGTTTTAAGCTTTTATATAAGTAGCTTAGAATCTCTCGCTTAATTTTAACTTTATTTCTTCTTCTTAACTTATAAGTCTTATTTAAGACTAAAAGACTATTAAAACAAGCTTTAATATAAGATAACTCTTGCTTTCAAAACTATTATTATTATTATAAAAGCTTAAATAATTATATATAACTAGTTAATTAACTATTTATTATTTATAAATATTAATATTTAATAAATTAGTAATTAAGTCCTTAAAGTAATACCTTGTATTAATATATTAATAGCTTGTAATTAAGATTAAACTAATTAATTCCTTTTTATTAACTTAACTTTATATAAAGGTTCCTTTTCCCTTACTTAAGAAAAGCCTTATAATTAATCGCCTCTTCTTTTTACTACTTATTTTAAAACTATTGTCTTACTTTTACGCCGCTCGACTATATTAAGACTTAACTTTAATTATATTAATAATACTTATTATAACTATAATAAAATAAGCTACTACTTATTTAATTACCCTTTATTCTATACTCTTTATATAGAAATTAAAGAGCTTAATAAGCTCTTTAAATTAGATTTTAAGAATAATAAATATTAAGAAAGTATTTTAAGAAAAGATATACTTTAAATAAAAGCTCTTACTTAAAGTAAATAATTTATAATATTATTAACTTAAGCTTACTAGACTTATATAAGCTTATAAAAGGCGAGTTATATACTTTATAGTCTTAATTAAATATTAAGGGTTATACTTTTTATACTTATACTTTTAATAATATTATAATACTTATTCTAAGCCTTTCCTTTATATAATATTAGTTATAAGCTATAATAATAAAGATAATATTAAGATTATATATTATATACGATTAACTTTATAAATTAATAAT
>Ga0302221_10002100_pt1 | contig 12566 bp, 13 predicted proteins | sample II_Palsa_E2_1_FD_193517 | JGI IMG/M metagenome (GOLD analysis project Ga0302221, IMG submission 193517) | Peat permafrost microbial communities from Stordalen Mire near Abisko, Sweden - II_Palsa_E2_1 | ecosystem: Environmental > Terrestrial > Soil > Palsa > Peat permafrost | place: Sweden... | reverse complement strand
ATGGAAGCTCCTGCATGGAAACAGTTCCAGGGTGTTCAAGGCAATATAGCCTCAAGATTCAGTCAGGCAGGAGGACTTAAAAGCAGTGGATTTAAAAACAGCATGAGTGAATTGGGATCGGACTTTGCCCAAAAACTTCAGTCTCAACGAATGGACATACGGAATCAAGCCATCAAAGACCTTATGAGCATGAGTAGTAATCTTCTGGATAAGAGGCCCTACGAAAATTTCCTCATGGAAAAACAGCCCGGATTCTTGGAAAAGGTATTTGGAGCTATCGGAGGCGCAGGTCTATCAGGATTATCAGGGGGCTTGTCGGGTTATTTGACCAATTTAGGCAAACGCAATATAAACAATCCTAATAAAAACAATCCTACTGGATAAATATGGTCACTATACTCAAAGAAAATACTCGCGGTAACAGGTTGGGAGAGCAATTTGCTAATGCAATTACTTCTGGGGCAGAAAGAGGGATGAAATTTGCTGAGGAGTTAGCTTTGGAAAGGGATAAGGCTCAACAAGAATTTGAATTATTTCAAAAATATTTTGGAGATAAAGTGGGAGTTGCGCCCAGCCCAACAGAAGGAATGGGTGAACAATTGCAACAAACGGGACAGACTGCGCAATCTACCCAAAAAGAACCCGAAGAAACCGCATTATCGAAAGCATGGAAAATTAAGAAATATCCAGAAGTGATGAAAGCACAGCAAGAAGAAAAAAAAACAGATAGAAAGAAATTTGAAGCTGACAGAACTTATCATACTAACAGATCATCTAAGTTTTTAGACAGTATTGATGCAACTGCAAATGGAATTCCAGAAAGGGAAATAGCTTTAAAGTCTGCAGAAAGTGGAATAAAGTCAGGACAAATGTCTCCTTTAGGTGGTGACTTTTGGGCTGCCATTACTGGAATTAATGCCTTCAAAAGCGCAAGCGGAGCGCAGTTAGAATCTGCTGCGAAGGTTAATTTAATAGGATCGCTTGAGAGACTCGGAGCGCGTCCTAACCAATTTATAGAAAAAGTATCCAATAGCGCTTTTGCACAAGCTGGAGAAAGTGAAGAAGCGCAAACGGCAAAAATATTACTTGCTAAAAGCGTTCTAGATTTAGATAAAGAGAAAATCCGATTAACACATCAAATTGCTAATGAAGATAGAGAAAAGCATGGTTTTGTTAAAGAAGACGTAAGTAGTCGTGTTGACAAAGCATTACAACCTATAGCAAAAGAAAGAATGAATGAATTGGCATTTTCATTACAACAAAACATTGAAAGCGACATTGGAATTCCAAATTTATCTAAAAATGCAACAAAACCTGTAATGAAGGGAACTTATTTAACTCCTGAAATGGCTAATGTTTTAAAAAATGCATTAATATCTGCTGGAAAACCAGAAGATGATCTCAATAAAATGGCCATACGCTTAGGTTATGATATACCTTCCTCTGAATTTTTAGAAAAAATGGGATACATAAAAGAATGACATCTATTTTAGATTATAAACGATCTCCGTCTTCGGAGGTTATCCCGGAAAAAAATTCTATTTTAGAATATAAAAACCCAAGAAAAACAAAAGTAGATAATAATATTCAGGAACCAGAGGAAGAAAAGTCATTAACGCAGAGAGTGTATGAGCAAATGCTTGAATCTGAAAATGATGAAAGAAATCTTGAACGACATATTGCGCGTGGAACATCACGAATGGGAGAAAGACTTTTAGGGTTTCCGGGAGATACAGTAAATTTATTACAAAATGTAACAGGGCTAAAATCAGGGGATTTCCCTTTACCCACCTCACAAGAATTAAAAGAAAAAAGTGAAAAATGGTCTCTAGGTTATACGTCCGCCCAAAATAAGTTAGAGGAGCAAAGCGATGAATTTCTTGGAGATGTGGCTATTATGATGCTTCCAGGAGGGACAGTTGCTAATCGAGGTGTACAATTAGCTAGAGTTGTAGGAATTCCTTTAGCGGGGGCACTAGCTCAAGAAGGAATAAAATATACGACTAAAGACACAAAAAAAGCTGCCTATGGAAAACTAGGAACAATGCTTATCTTAGATTTACTTTCACAACGATTTAATATAAGTGGAGATAGAGGACTTACATCTAGAAGTTATGTTAATGGATTATTTGATTCTGCCGAAGCTTCGGTTCAGCCTGGTGCCATGGCTGATGGTATACATCTTCAAACTGCTTTGATGGATTTACGGATGACGCTTCAAAGAGGAGGAACTTCTCCTACTACAGGACCAGCCTTAACAAAAATTGATGAGGCTTTAGGAGTAATCAATAATGGACAAATTGAAGTTGCTCAACTTCCGGCATTTCGTAGAAATATAAATGCTATTAGACAAAGTTTGGGAGGATGGGAATTTCGAATGCCTCCTACCCTGAGGGAACAAGCAATCAATAACTTAGAAAGAGTAAAAAGCTCCATTATAGAAGCCGGTGAAAATTATGGAAGAACGCAAAATCCTCAATTTTTAGAATTTTGGCAATCAGCCAACGAAGCTAGTACTGTGTTATCCAGAAGCAATGTAATTTCGAATTTTGTTCAAAAATATTTTGGCGATAAATTTGTTAGCAAAGGAGCACAAGCATTATTTGGAGCTGGTGCTGTGGGTACGGCAAAAGTTGGAGGTCATTTAGCTCCAGTCACCACAACTGCCACAGGGGCATTAGCGGGTATGGCCAGTAGTATATATATGGCAGGAAAAGCAATATACCGATTAATGAATAGTCCTACCTTAAGACATTATTATGTTGATACACTTTCAGCAGCCGCGAACGGACAAAAAGGAGTCATGATTCAGAACTTGGCTAAATTAGATAAAGCTATAGCTGAAGAAGAAAAAAAAGAAAATCAAAAAGTAAGAGATTTAGTTAAGTAACTGTATGATCTTTTGATATCAATAGTATACCAAAAAAAACCACCAACATTATTATCACAATCATTTGTTCATCTCCTTTTGTAAATGTTCAACTTTAACTTCTAACTTAGAAGCTCTTTCTTTCAAATCAATAATATGCCCTACAATCATCCAAAATCCAATAAATACCAATCTTTTCCCAATTAACATTCTTCTTAGTGGCCATGAGAAACACTCCAATAGATTCCCCATCCTAGAACTAATGCTGTAAAAACATATGGCCAGACCATAAATCACTCCTTTTTAGTTGCAAATATTTCAGGTTTTGCAATTTCTTTCATTAAAATAACTGTTTTCATAACTGCCATATCTTTTTCAAGATTAGAAAACTTTTTATCTACATCATTAAATTTCCCACTCATCCAAATAACAGACCCTGCGACTGCTCCTAGTATAAATATCGTGTCTGCATGTTTCTTGAACCATTCCATAAATCACTCCTTTTTCCCCTCTATCATAGAGAGAATCTGATTAAACTACTTCTAAATAAATTCCTTGTCATTGATGTAGCCTCAAAAAATCTTTATGAGTTAAGTTCAGCCTAACAGATAAAGGAGTTTTTTATGTCAATACAACCAGGCGCAGCCCTATACACACAAGGCTTTGGCACAAGACCAGAGAACGTTGAAGTACCAGTAATATCCACAGTATCCCCAGGCCCAAATTTTTACAATTATCCCATTGGTAAGCGTTGGATCAACTCTGTAGCCAATATTGAATTTACCCTTACTTCAATTTCGACCATAGGAGGCGTTTCTAACGCTATTTGGACGACATTAGGCACAGTTGCAGGCCCAATAGATACTCTTACCGACGGAAGCTCAACAGTTGTCACTCCGGTTGCAAGTAATATTCAGATTGCCGGCACAGCAGGTCAGATCGTGAGTACAGCAGGCTCTGGAAAGATCACATTATCTCTTCCAGCTGCAATCACAACTCCAGGTTCTTTAACAACTACCACTTCTCTCACAGTAACGACTAATGCAACTGTCGGTGGAACGCTAGGTGTAACCGGATTGTCTACATTAGGAGCACTTACACAAGTAGGCACTACGAACATTAACACATCTGGTGCTGCTGTCACAAATATAGGTACAGGTGGAACAGGCGCAGTTAACATTGGGAATATAACTGGGAACACAACTATCTCAGGCCCTCTTACTACTACAGGTCAAATTACATCAATTCTAGGCAACATCACCGCAACAGCCGGAAACGTTGTTGTTTCGACACCTGGCGATGGACTGGTTCTCCCTGTCACAGTTACAGCAGGTGGGGCTTCAATAGGGACATGTAATGGAAGAGTGGGAAGCATCACTTTTTCCTCAAGTATCCCTGCCGATTCAGCTGAAGCTTTGACCATAAACAACTCTGCAATTACGGGATCTGGAACAGTTATTCTTTATACGATTGTAGGAGCTAATGTCGGCGCTTCTTTAAATGTATCGTCTATAGCTAATGCAGCCGGAATGTCAATTGTAACTGTTTCTAATTCAGGAGGAACAGCCCAATCTAATCCGTTTACCCTTACATTCATTGTCCTAAACTAGAGTAACTATGGCATATAAGAAACAGATACTATACGAGCCTTTAAGAAGTATAAATGCAGCAACCTTCGTGGGAACGTATTTACCTCTTGGAGGGCCATTACTGCATCCGGCTAGCATTGTGAAGCTGGTCAACAATAGCACGTCTACAGTGACTGTTTCTACAGACGGCGTAACAGCCGTGGATGTGGCTCCTGCCATGTCTTTCTTCCTTTACGACGAAACTTCCAATACTCCTGTAGGTTCTGTTGATGGCGTCTTTGCTCCTCAGAACACTCAGTATTATGTTTCGGGAGCTGTAGGAACAGGTCTAGTTTACCTTGTAATTCAATATGTAGCAGAGGTTTAATAATATGTCCCAGGCTGGCTCAACAACTAGTGGTGGTGGTGGTGGTGGAACGCTAGACACATTAACCGGTAATACCGGCGGTGCAGTAGGCCCAGCAGGTGGTAATATTGATATTGTGGGAGCTGGCGGCGTCACGGTAACCGGCAACCCAGGGACAAACACTTTAACCATTACCTCATCTGGAAGTGGTGGCATTACAACAATTGACGGCGATACCGGTTCTGCTACCGGAAGCACAGTCACCTTCACAGCAGCAGCTACAGGCCTTGATTTCGCAGCCTCTGGATCTACAGTTACATTGGGGGGCACTCTAGATGTAGCTAATGGTGGAACAGGCGCAGCCACTCTTACAGGCGTTCTAATAGGCAATGGGACAGCTCCGGTATCCGGAAATCCTGTTACCCAACATGATGTTTTGTTAGGAGGCGCCACAAATTCAATTGTCTCACTTACCCCATCTACAGCAGGTTTTGTTTTAACGTCGAATGGTGTTGCAGCTAATCCCTCCTTCCAGGCAGTTGCAGCTGGCTCAATCACAATCGATGGGGATACGGGTTCTGCTACAGGCTCGACCATTGACTTTTACGGACACACGGGCACAGCTAATGCCGGATCATCCATAGGATTTAGTGCCTCCGGAACAGAGGTAAATCTTAACACTTCTGATGCCATGTTCAATACCATCATAGGATCTTCTGCCGGTAATGCCACTATCAGTGGTAGTAATAACACAAGTCTGGGTCACAACACATTAACAGCTTTAACTTCGGGCTATAGCAACACGGCGATCGGAGAAGCTTCTCTTAACGCGCTGTCAAGCGGTTGGGAGAATACAGCCATTGGATTTGGTTCACTTGCGGCATTGACAACCGGCCTTGCTAACACAGCAATAGGATTTCAAGCTGCGAATGTCTGTACAACTGCTCTCGCAAACACAGCAGTAGGTTACCAAGCTCTTCTTGCTCAAACAGTTGGTTATACGACGGCAGTAGGGTTTCAAGCTCTAGCAACTAATACCACAGGCGCAAACAATACAGCTGTCGGAGTGTTTTCTCTTCAATTTAATACAACGGGATCAGAAAACACAGCAGTAGGTATCTCTTCCTTAGCAGCTAATACAACTGGTTCATATAACACAGGCATAGGACAATCAAGCCTTGTCTCCAACACTACAGGATCAAATAACACAGCTCTTGGATCAGACTCTCTTTATTTCAACACCACAGGAAGTAACAACGTAGCCATTGGTAATAATGCCCTCGCAAATAGTACTGTAAACGATCAAGTAGCTGTCGGATTTCAGGCTCTATTAGAGAATACCACCGGAATACAAAATACGGCAGTAGGGTTTCAAGCCCTACAACTTAACACTACAGGCTTTGATAACACGGCACTGGGGTATCAAACCCTCCAAAATAACACCACAGGATTTTATAATGTCGGGATAGGTGGCCTTTCGCTTAATTCCAATACAACAGGTGTGTCCAATACAGCGGTAGGTGAGTTTTCTTCCCAAGCCAATTCTACAGGATCGGATAACACAGCGGTTGGCTATCAAGCCATGCAACTCAATACAGCCAGCGGCAATACAGCACTTGGCTTTGCATCCCTTATAGGTAATGTAACAGGAACTAATAATATAGCCATTGGGGCTTCCTCTGGTTTTAACATAGTGAATTCCAACAACATTACCATTGGAAATATGGGATTAACCGCCGATGCCAATACAATTCGGGTAGGAGTCGAGGGAACGCAGACAGAGTGTTATGTAGCCGGTATTTATGGGGTAACTCCCGTCTCTGCAAATCACCCTGAAGTTGTTCTTTGCGATAACACAGGAAACCTAACTACAATTGCACCGGGAACAGCTGGATTTGTTCTAACATCCAATGGAACAGCCACCCCATCTTTTCAGGCTACAAGCGCCGGGGGAATCACAATAGACGGAGATACAGGTTCTGCAACTGGAACCACGATCGACTTTTACGGCAATACCGGAACGGCGAATGCTGGGTCTTCAGTGACTTTCAGTGCATCGGGTACTGAGGTAAATCTTAATACTACCGATTCTCATAGCAATACAATAATTGGTTTGAGTGCCGGGAGTGTTTCCTTAACAGGAGCGTCTAATACAGCGGTTGGACAAACATCGCAGCAATTTGCAACTACAGCATCGAACAACACCTCATTAGGAGTTTCTGCGCTTCAGCTTAACGTATCAGGATCTTTCAATACAGCTTTAGGTTTTAATGCATTAAAAGCAACTTCTGGATCATATAATACAGCTGTTGGTTGTCAATCATTATTGGTTAATACAACAGGTATAAATACAGCAGTTGGATATCAGTCCCTATTCTCAAATACGACAGGCACAGCCAACACAGCTGTTGGTCAATCGGCTCTTTCAGCGAACACAATAGGCACAGCCAATACAGGAATTGGTTACGGCTCTTTACAACTGAATACGACTGGTATAAATAATACAGCCGTTGGGTATTTGTCACTGAATGCCAATACAACAGGTATACAGAACACAGCTGTTGGTCAAGAGGCCATGTTTGCTAATACAGTGGGAAGTTATAACACAACAATCGGTCAAGCGGCTCTTTTGTCTAACAGTTCGGGAAACTACAACACAGCTGTTGGTCAGGCTGCCTTGAACGCCAACACAATAGGTACGTCTAATACAGCCGTTGGTAATTCAGCCTTAACATTGAATACAACAGGCGTTAACAACACAGCCGTTGGTTCCTATGCCCTTCAAAGCAACATGACCGGTCTTTACAACGTTGCCTTAGGAGCATTCAGCCTTAACTTCAATACAGGCAGTACCAATACAGGTCTTGGAGAGGCTACTCTTCAAATGAACACTACAGGAGTCAGCAACACAGCTGTAGGATACAATGCGCTGCCTTCAGTAACAACCGGTTCATTCAATATTGGCATGGGTAACTCAGCCGGGTATACCTATACCACCTCAGAGTCTTCCAACATCTTACTTAACTCCCCTGGAGTAATAGGCGATTCTAATACATTAAGAATCGGAACAGCAACTGGAGCCGGTAATCAAAACTTAACTTCTGTTTATATCCAAGGTATTTCGGGAATCACCGTAACAGGTGCACCCGTCCTTGTTAGTTCAGTAGGACAGCTTGGGGTTGCAGTATCTTCTGCTAAATATAAAGATAACATTAAGATTCTATCAACAGATGATGCACTTTATGAGCTTACTCCGGTCTCATTTACCTACAAATCGGATGAAACAGAACAAACCCACTTTGGTTTAATTGCAGAAGAGGTAGAGAAAGTCTTCCCCGAACTAGTTCTTTATGATGATAAGGGAGAGATTTCAACGGTAGCTTACCACGAAATGCCGGCGCTTCTTCTAGTGGAGATTAAGAAATTAAGATATGAAATCGAAATGCTTAAGAAAAAGGTAGGTTAAATGGCTTATTACCCAAACACAACCATTCCAAACTCTCTGTATGCAAGAGGGGTAGCAGTAGCCAATAACCTAGCTTTTGTTGACATCTTTATGAATAGAGATCCAACAGAATACGATATTCAATATCAGATACAGCAGAAGTGGCTTAACACAACAGACAATACCCTATGGGTTCTTAAGAACTTTTCTTCCATAGGCGGATCAATAACAGCAGACTGGATAGAAATTGGAGGTCTCATGAAATACATAGCAGAACTAACCGGAAACACAGGTGGCCCAGTTGGCCCGGCTCCAATTACAGGTAATGTAAATATCCTTGGCGATGGCACAACCGTTACCGTTGCTGGAAATCCAGCCACTAATACTTTAACCATTTCTTCTGGCCCAACAGTTGCCACAACCTATACTGAAGATGCCGGAACAGCAATTCCTGCAACCGGGAATTTGAACATCCTTGGTGGCACAGGTATCAACACAGCAGGTTCTGGAGATACCGTCACAATCAATGGAAACATAGCTAAAGCAGCAGCATCCTCAAGTCTTACAAATGACGGAGTAGCCAGCTTCAATAGCACTCAATTCTCTGTAGATGTCAATGGCTTTGTTAGTGCCGATGGAGAAATTGCCACTACATATACCGGAAACTCAGGAACGGCCGTTCCAGCAGCTGGTGTTTTACACATAGTTGGAGGGGGAGGGGTTACAACCACTGGCGCAGGTTCTACAATTACTATTTCATCTTTGGGATTCACTTCGATAAATAATCAAGTTTTTGCAGCTTCAGGAACTTATACTCCCACGGCTGGAATGTTATATTGCAATGTTCAGATATTTGGAGGGGGAGGATCTGGAAGTGGCAATGGAGCCACAGGTGCCGCTCAAGTATCGGGGGGTGCCGGAGGAAGTGCCGGAGAATATGCAGCAGGAATCTTCAGCGCTGCAACCATCGGAGCATCTCAAGTGGTGACTATCGGCGCAGGCGGAATAGGTGCTATGGCCGCTTCAGGTAACCCAGGAGGAACTTCGAGTGTAGGTGCTCTAATTACCGCTGTGGGTGGAAATGGAGGAAATTATAGTGGTGTAGGTTCTTTTTATAGCAGCATAGGAACTGCCGGAGGAACCGGAGGAACAGGAGGAGACTATAGAGCACAAGGAGCACCCGGAAACCAAGGATTTGGCTCTTTTTCAGCCACTATTATAAGTGGTGGTATGGGAGGATCTACTCAACTTGGAGGAGGAGGCCCGTCTTCAAATTCATCTGCTGGTAATAACGGTGGTGGTTATGGATCAGGGGGAAGTGCTGCCTCAGCCTATGGAGCATCTGCTGCGCGCCCTGGTGGAAATGGAGCCAATGGAGTAGTAGTCATTACAGAATACATAGGTTAATATAGGCTTCTTGTGCATTTAATCGGGTGCATGTTAAATCTAATAATATAATTACTTTTAACATTGGAAACCCATCCATGAAATACCTATTCGCTTCATTGCTATTTCTGTCAACAAGCTGCACACCATTCATCTTCAAGATCGCAGAAGGTGGTTTCGATCTAGAGGGGGAATCTATTCCTTTGGAGCACGTTGTAGATTACAACTATTCAGTGCCCCATGATCAATATCTTGTTCACATTTTGATAATGGATTGCTGATCCCTATCCCATTTTCTATTATAGGTAGTTGTAATATCCTTCATTACTTCCTCAAAATCTTTTTTCTGTACCCCCATACTCAACATTAGCTCCATATATGCATTAATTAATATTGAAGATGCTCTTACAGGAGTTGATATATTACTTGCAACATAGGATAAAATATGTTTCAAAGCTGGAACAGCCTCCGAGCAATATTTCTCATACTCCCCTTTTCCTTCTTCTCTAATGATTCGTTCAATTTCTTCTTCAGAGTATAAAGTCATGGTTATACCGCTTTGGGTTAAGTGATTCAATTTACTGGAACTCCAGCTTTTCGTAAAGAGTTTAACACTTTTTCCCGGAATCCGGATTCTCCAACTTTAAAGTACGCATCTCTGACCATTGGGAATTCAACGTAGTCTGCCCCCAGAACGACGATCTTGCGTTCGATAAGGTCTTTGCGCTCTGAAAGCTTTTTAATCAAGCTCAGGTCATCTGAAGCGGTTTTAGGGGCATCGTGCTTAGAAGCTAGTTGCAATTTATCAAATTGAGCCCTAAAAGCTTCGGCTGATAGGATATTTTCCTTCCAGGTGAATCCACTTGAAGATAGGGGGGATCGAGGAAGCCATTCAAGAATTGCTTTGGAGTCTTCAAAAGATCTCTTGTCAATCCTCATCATTCGATCTAGTTCTTTTTCCCAGCTTCCCATGTTTGGAATCTTCACATCCGGCTTTGTTTTCTTGATTGCTTCGAGAAGCAAAAAAGATAACTCGCGAGCTTGCGAGGGAGGGGAGGCCGGAGGCCGAGGTTTTATTCTTTCTTCAATATTTAGTAAGGGATCAATACTTAGTAGTTCCGGATTTCCCGCGTCCGGATCTTCCGCGTCCGGAAAAGCCCGACGCGGTAACCTTTTTTTGAATTCCTCTGGGATTTCACTTATTTCGTAATCTACTGTTTGGAATTTACCGTTAATATTATTTTGAATTCTTTTGCAATATCCGTTTTCAATTAATTCTTTTATAGCTGAATAAATAGCATCTTCACCTTCTTTTAAAACTGTGGCTAATTGAGAAACATGGAACGTCCAGTCATCTGGTTGACCCATGCAATAGGCCCAGAATCCTTTGGCTTTAAGGGAAATACTAGTGTCTTGAAGGCAAGCTTTATAGAGAGTAACGAAATTATCGGTCTTTTTGACTCTTACTACTGTCACGAGAATCACCTATAGGTTGTGACTCCCCACCCCGCCCGATTTAAACTTTTCTTTTTTATTCCTCTTAATCTATCATTTGGATTAAGATCACTGACGTTCTAGTATTAAACGTTCAGTTTAAGGTTCCTTTTTCCTTGGCGGGGTGGGGAACCTTTTTTATTTCTAGCCTATTCCACACAAATCATTTGCAGCAAATCTTTTCTCTCTGGTACCGTTTTTTACATTGTTTAAAGCATTTTTAACTTTTGTAAAATATAGGTAACTTATGGCAATTCCTTCAAAAACAGTGCAATTATCCCTGTTCGAAAATGAAAAGAGACAGATTGAAGCAGAAATTAACCAAGAAACTGAAAGAAGTACAAAAAAACAGGTAAAATTGCACTTTCACGAGATTTATGAGATCAAAAAACGGCTGGAAAAGCAAGAAGAGATCATAAATAAGCTGGTAGATTTCATTTTGGATGACTGAAAAAGACCCCTTGCTGCGACACAAGGAGTCCGGGAGGAAACAATGAAAACAAATACTGACATCCTCTATATACCGGAAGATGTCCATTTTACGTAAGAAGCTTTTCTGTAGTTGTCCAAAGCGATCTTATGGTCATCACAGGCCTTCTTGTAGTCAAGAGGGCCACGACACACACTTTTGGTAAGCTTGACGCCATTGCCTTTAAAGCTTCTGTCACCTGCGTTGACTTTAAGATGCTCTAGAAGCTGCTTGTCGCGCTCTTCCATTGTCTTTAGTAGCCGTCTATTTTCAATGAACTCTAGAAGTAGGCAATCCCCTTCCAAAGAAACATAATCCCTTTCCATTAACGGAGGAGCTTCACCACTGAGAACCATTTGCCAAAACGCTTGCTCAGCTGCGAATAGTTCCGCAATGTAGTCGGACTTTCGTTCGGAATGGATAATAACGCCGTCATCTTCCTCCAAATTATAGCTGAAGTAGTCGTGCTGCTCTAATCGTTGTTCCGTTTGCCATTGATGTTGCATTTGGATGTCATACTTAGGGGATATTATTCCCTCTAATGCAAGACCGTAGTCTTTTTTACCGGATATCTTTATTTCGACACCGCGTTTGCCATCTTCAGTTAACCCGTCAAAAGACGATCTGATCCAGGAATATTCCGGGTGGATTATATTGGCCGGCTTTACCTGAATGCCTGTCTTCCGGATGTAACATTGGCGCGCCTTTTCTTCGAAATCACGACCTCGGCGCATTGCAAAGTTATCTTCCTTTGTAGAGCCAAACACTTTTTCTTCCCATACTTGGAAGGGAGTACCAAAAGCCTCCGGGTGTTTCATGATAGATGCTGCATCCGAAGAGCCAATGCCTCCCCGTCTCCATCCAAGCCACAACTCACGATCCATTTCATTAAGCGATTGCTGATTCATCTAACCCCTCCCGGCCTGCGTGCATGTCTACAAAGGGGTCTTTTCCTACATACAGAGCGT
>Ga0302221_10002097_pt1 | contig 12578 bp, 11 predicted proteins | sample II_Palsa_E2_1_FD_193517 | JGI IMG/M metagenome (GOLD analysis project Ga0302221, IMG submission 193517) | Peat permafrost microbial communities from Stordalen Mire near Abisko, Sweden - II_Palsa_E2_1 | ecosystem: Environmental > Terrestrial > Soil > Palsa > Peat permafrost | place: Sweden... | reverse complement strand
TTCATCCATCCCATTACCATCCTTTCCGGTTTGCCCTCCGCCGCTTTCGGCGCGCTGCTTACTTTGCAGATCTTTCACCTGAGCCTCGATCTCTACGGGTTTGTGGGCGTCATCATGCTCATCGGCATCGTGAAAAAGAACGCCATCATGATGGTGGACTTCGCTATCGCGCGCGAGCGCACCGGTAACAAGACCGCCGAGGAAGCCATCTACGAAGGCTGCCTGATTCGCTTCCGCCCCATCATGATGACCACCATGGCCGCTCTGATGGGCACGCTCCCCATCGCCCTCGGCGTAGGTGCCGGAGCAGACGCGCGGCGTCCCTTGGGCCTCGCGGTTGTCGGTGGTCTTGTTTTCTCGCAGATGGTCACGCTCTATCTCACTCCCGTTTTTTACACCTACATGGATTCCTTCCAGAAATGGGCCGAAGGCCGTTTCGGTAAAATCGGTCGAAAGGGCAATGAAAGCCTGGCTGACGAGCGCGCTTCCGCGGATTGACGCTCCGTTTTCTTTCGCCCTGGACTCTTTGCCGCTCGCCTTCCTGCCTTTTGCTGAACTGCGGTACAGGTCTCGCGACTGTCATCCCGTACCACATAGGCCTGACACGCCGTACCATTGACCCAGTTTGGTACGCTCCCTACCATGATTCAGCACACAGCAATAGAAAGTGCCGCGGAGTGTGGGATTTTCCCCCCGTGATTTGTTTCGAACCTGCGGGGAGCTGATCAGAATGCCTTTTGCGCAAGACCTGCCCAGGGATATGCGAGTTCGGCCCAAACGCCGTGGCCCGCGTATGAATTCCCGGGTTCCGGTGGCCATCGAATGGAATGGACGCGGCGGCCCACAGTGTTTTGAGGCTGGTTTTACGCGCGTGGTCAGCAGTCACGGCTGTTTGCTGGTGAGCCCAAAGGAACTCGAACTGCAACAGCGTTTGCGGCTCACGAATTTATCCACCGACCGCTCGGTCGATGGCGTGGTCGTTTGGAAGGGCACCAAAAGGCCCGACGGCTGGGACATGGGGATTGAAATCGTCGCTTACAATCTCGATTTCTGGGGTGTGGAACTTTGAAATCCAATAATCTTAGAATCACTCCGCTTAGGCCTTCGGCTGCTTCCGGAAAAGCAATCGGAATCCCGGCAAAGGCCGCTCCGCTGCCGCTGCAAACTTTGCCCGCTCAAGCGGCAGCATTGCCTCGAAAGCGAGAGATTGCCGGCGAAGAGCGCCGCAGAAGCCATCGTGTTCTTCTTCGGGTTCGTGCGAACGTGCACGTGGCGCTGCAAGGGAAACCGGAAACGTGGGAAGCGGTCACCCTGAGTGTAAGCGATCGCGGAGCGCTCGTGCTCTTGAAGCACAGCCTTCCGCTCGAAGCGCGCCTCGTTCTCGAACACCCTGCCACCAAGGAACGCGTCGTGTGCAAGGTCGCCCGCATCGCCCGCGAGATGCCGGAAGGATTCCACATTCCGCTCGAGTTTGATTCCCCTGCGCCTAATTTTTGGAGAATTGCGTTTCCGCCTTCTGATTGGCGCCCTTCCGACGATTCGTAGCTCTTATCTCCCGGGAAGGCAACAATTCCGCGCCTTGCTCATTCAAGCGAAGGGAAGCTTTCGAAGATCTAAATTCCCGCCGGAGAGAATTATCCCCACCTTCTTGCCTTCTCCGCCGATTCTGCGGTTGAGCGCGGGCGCGGCGGCCACCGCTCCCGAAGGTTCCACCACAAGTTTCGCGCGCTCCCATAGCAGCAGCATGGCCGCGACGATTTCATCCTCGCTAACAGTCGAAATCTGATCCACGTTCTCGCGCAAAATAGAAAATGTCAGTGGACATAGCGTGGCCCGCAAGCCGTCTGCCATGGTATCGCCCGCTCCCGCCGGCTCGATCTTCTGCGACGCCAGCGACCGAAACGCGTCATCGGCGTTCTGCGGCTCTCCCGCCGCCACGCGAATTCCGCTGCGCAGTCCTTTCGCGGCAATGGCCGTGCCGCTCAAAAGGCCGCCTCCGCTCACCGGCGCAATCACGATATCGAGATCCGGAATTTCCTCCAGTAGTTCGAGCGCCGCGGTTCCCTGGCCCGCGATCACGCGCGCATCATTATAGGGATGCACCAGGTGCGCCCCGGTCCGCCGCATCACCGCGTCAGACGTGGCCTCCCGCGAGGCCATGTTCGGCTCGCATTCCGTGATTTGCCCGCCATAGGATTCCACCGCGCGCTTCTTGGCTTCCGATGAATTCGACGGCATCACGATGAACGCGGGAATTCCGCGCCAGCGAGCCGCCTGCGCCAGCGCGGCTGCATGATTTCCCGATGACGGCGCTACCACTCCGTGCGCGGCTTGCTCTTCGGTCAGCGAAAAGACGGCATTGGTCGCGCCGCGAATCTTGAACGAGCCGGTTTTTTGCAGATTCTCGCACTTGAAATAAAGCTGCGCCCCGGCGATTTCATCGAGCGAAGCGCAGGTGATTACCGGGGTGCGATGGATGCGGGCCGCGATGCGCTTGTGCGCCGCGCGGATTGTTTCCAGAGTTGGCGTGCCGGACTGCGCTGCGCTCGCGTTCATTTTCCGTGCTCTTTAGCGCCTGGCGCGACCGTGAACGTAACCTTGGCCGCCGCCGTGTTCTCGAAGCGATCGGCGATCTGCACCGCGATGGTGTGCTCTCCCGCCGCAAGCCCTGCGAGCTGCAACTCGTAACTTTCCTTGGGCGCATCGGAAAGCAGCCCAGTCGGGAAAGCGACGAGCCAGTCCCCGGCATCCACACTATACTGCGCGCGCGCAACGGTCCCTGTCGAACTGATCCCTTCGAACGTCACCTTCGCTCCGCCAGCCGTCGCCTCCGCGCGCAGATTCTCCACGCGCGGCGGGGTGTTCTCGATCTCCAGCCGGTCGCTTTCGCGCTCGGTCGAGAGCGTTTCACTCGGAGGATTCGACGGCGAATCCGACGCCACGATCTTCAGGTAGTACGCGCCATCCGGCATGGCCGTGGTGTCCCAGGAATAAAACTTCTGCGTCAGTTTGTCCTTCAAGAGCCGCCAATTCTGCTCGCCCTCGCCGTGATAATAAATCGAGTACACCAGCTCATCCTCATTGTCATCGTGCGCGCTCCACAGCACGCTGGCCCAGCCCTTGTCCTCGAATCCCTGCGGAGCCACATCCACTTTCGGCGGGCGCGTCAGGCTGTCCCCGCTCGCGCCCGCTGTCGCAAATGTAGCACCCGCGCGCTGTGGCAAGTGAAGCTGCACGTTCGCAGGAGTTCCGATCCCGGCCGGTGCCGCGAATCCTTGCACGCGCACTCCGGGTTCCTGAATCACAATATCGTCAATCACCGGCGCCACATTCTTCGGCTGATAGGCCAGGCTGACCCACGATAAGCTCGGCGCGCCGCCGTGATCCGTATCTACGAATACTGCTTTCCATTGCGCGAATCTCGCAGGCGGGCACTTCACCGTTGCGTCAGCGGTGTTCGTATAAGGTCCGGCCCAGGGGCTCCAGTTTTTCTCCGGGCTTGAGGTGTTGCCCGTGCGCACGTAGAACGCAATCTTGCCCTGTGTCGCGCCGTTTTCTCCCCACCAGGTCAAGCGTCCCCAGTGCGAGAAGATTTTGGCGTCGAATGTTTCGGACTCAAAACTTCCGTCTTTATCGTAACCCGGCCCCAGTGTGAATATCTTTCCGGGATTTGCCGTGGCCACGAAGATCTTTCCGTCCGGTCCCGCGATCAGGCTTGTCACCTGCGCCGAGGCCGTCTTCGCAATCGTCGAATAGACGTTGTTGCCTTCCAGCGAAAGAATCGCGCCCTTATTCCCCGTGCCCAGCAGGATGTCTCCAGCAGGGGATTGCTCCATGGCGAACACCAACTCCTCGCGCGAAGTCCACAACGTCTCCGGCGAACCATCCGGCAATATCTTCACCACTTCTGCGCCGCCCGTCGGCGATGGGAGCGAAGGAAATGAAATGGCCGGCGCCGCGGCTGCTTGCGCCTGCAACTGCAGCGTCACGTTCCCCGAAGGTGTATTCATGGATTGCGCTGGCGCTTGCGGCTGTGGCAAGGCAATCGCGGGCGTCGCGCCCGCGGCGTGCGGCTTGTCGCCGATGGATGCAGCGTAAACGTTTCCCTTCGCATCGGTGACGAGCGAGGTGACTTCTTTCTTCGCCGTTTCGTAGATTACGAATGCCGTTCCGGCTTCGGGTATCGTGCCTGAATTCTTCCGCGTCACTTCGATCCGCAAAATCAATCCGTTCGGGTCGGTCCCCATCAGAAGATTGCCCTTCGCATCGAAGGCCAGCGAACGCGCGTGGCGCTCGTCGCTCTGGTAGAAAAGCTGTCCCTTCCCGTCCGGGTTCACCACAAACACTTCGCCCTTATCTCCAGTCGCTACAAAAAGCGCACCCGCCGAATCCACGGCCAGCGCCCAGATATATTTTGTCTTGGGCTCGAAAAAAACGCTCTTTTGCCCGTCCGGAGTGACCTTGTACACCTTTCCGTCCGGCGATGTTCCCACGTAGAGATTGTCGCGCGCATCAAACGCAATGGCCTGCGCCGCGAGCTCCGCGGACTCAAAAACCGTCGTCGGCTTCCCCGCATCATCAAACCGCAACACTTTGGCGTCCGATCCGCCCGCCGCGAAAAGACGGCCGCGCGAATCCATGCGCAAGGCCCATAGGTAGGCCAGATCCGAATCGCTGAAAAGCGTGAATTTCGGCGCCGGCATCAGTTTTCCGTCGCTTCGGATGGCCACGCCTTTGGCCGTGCCCTTCTCAAACTCCGAGGAATCCGCTTGCCGCCACGTTCGCGTGCGCTCCGCCAGAGCCAGCGCCGGCCCCATTAATCCGGCGGCAAGCGCGCACGCAAGAATTCCTCGCCGTGTCATCAATCTGATTCTCCTTTGCGTGGGGCCTTCACTTCACCGTTATCGTCAGCGTGCGCTCGCCGGTAACCACCTGGTGCATCTCCGCCGACCATTCTCCCGCCAGGGATTGATGCAGCAGCCGCGCTCCGCCCAGGTTTGGCCGCTGGTCCAGCACGTTGATTTCCGACGCCGGGGCGTTCGGCATCACTTTGTCTTCGATGTAGAGCGTGGGCGTCGGCTGCAGCAGTGTCGCGTAAACGCGATCGTTCTGGCGCTCGCGATTCATCAGCGTGATCAGCTCTTCCAGGCCCGGCAGCGGCCCTTCGGTACCGAAAGCCAATGGATCCACAGTGCGATTCACCGTCCCGGCGTCGCTGATCAGAAGCTCCAGCGTCCCGCGCGCGGTTTGCGGAGGAATCGTAATGGGAATTTCCTCGATGAACGGCGCGCCGCGGTAAGGTCGCAACAATACCTTCACCCGGATTGTCTCGCCCGGCTGCACCTCGCTCTTTTCCGTCCAGGCGTTATCAATCATGGCCCAGCGCCGCTCGGCTACTGCCGTCACGCGCAGATGGATTCCTTCCACGTGCGGCGTCTCATACGGATTCGAATAGATCCGCGCGAACGCGCCCTGCACGTTGGTGGCGACGTAAAATCCGCTCGGCACCGGCATGTCGTTCGGCGCAAACAGATTCTCCAGATGCACCGTCGTGTGCCCCTTCAACTCGATGTCGCCTTCCATGTGCAGCGTCCAGCCCTCGCCGTATGCCGGGCTGCCCACGATCCCGTTGAAAGTTGCCAGCGACACCAGCACCGGAGTGAGCTGCGGGCTTTCGATCACTTCAAAATGAAATTTCTTTTCGGCCGATGGCGTTATCAGCTCCACATCCACCGGAATCATCGGAGGCCCTTCGCCCAATTGCCCCATGATCGCCGTCGCACGGTCCTGCGTCAGCGTTCCGATCGTTCCGCCCGTGGTAATAATTTTCGTAGATGCCATCGCGGAATTGAGCGTGGTCAGCACGTGCGCGCGCGCCATCGGCATGGACACCGAGCCAAACGAAAAAATGGGATGCCCGCAAGCGAGAACCCTCCCGTGGTCCACCGACGTCACCGTGCACCCCGGCGTCAGCGAGAGATCGCCGCGAACTAATTCCACGCCAACCATGTCGCCGGCTTTTAGCTGCGCATCTTCCGGGCTGGCTGGTGCAGTCCCGCCCGCCATCATGCTCATGCCCCAGCCGGAAAGTTCCTTGCTGAATAGCGCGATGGTTTCGGGAAAAAGGCCGGTCGAAATAAGCGGCGTCTCGATGGGAATCAGAAACTCTCCCGCTCCCGCGCTCGTCCGGCTTGAAAATTCGCGCGGCAAATCCACGCGCGCCGATGCCGGAATCACTCCCGTGTTCACTTCTTGCGCAGATGTCTTCCCGGCGGGCGCTCCTGGCGGCGTCGCAGAATCTCGCTCGACCTCCAGCATGTTCTCGATGGGAGTCACGCCGCCGATGGGCTCCTTCGTAAACACCCCCAGCTTCAGCGAAAGCGCGCCCGCCAGTTTCCCGTCGAAATAGACCGGGCTGCCGCTCATCCCCGCGACCACGCCGCTGTGCTCCGCTTTCTCGCCCAGCAGTTGCACCAGAATCACGTCCTGCTTGGGCCCCAGCGCATTGTGCAGCACGCCCAGCACCACCAGATCGACCTTCTCGATCTCGTCCCCGGCGAAAACCGTGTACACCTCGCCCTTCATACCCGGTTGTACCTGGCTCAACGGGAAAATTGCGGGAGCATCTGTATCGCTTGCACCGAGCGACGCGGCGAGTACCAAAATCAGAGCGGCGAGAAGCCCGAAATATCTCTTCAGTGGGGCCAAAGGCATCAAGAAATCATGATACTCGCCGGATTCACGGGAAGCAAATCACCCCATGCTAGAATTGCGCGATGGCACTCGTCTCCGCCAAAAAAACCATCTCGCCCGGGGGAACCATCAACGGGGTCGTGGAGCTTCCCGGCGACAAGTCCATCTCCCACCGCTACGCCATCATCGCCGCGCTGGCCGAAGGCCGCAGCGAAATCTTGAATTATTCCTCGGCAGCGGATTGCCGCAGCACCCTCAGTTGCTTGCGCCGCCTCGGCCTCGAAATCGACTCTACCCCCGAACGAGTGCGCATCTGGGGCAAGGGCCTGGACGGCCTGCAAGCCCCTCGCCGCTCGCTCGACGCGGAAAACTCCGGCACCACCACGCGTCTGCTCGCGGGCGTGCTCTCAGGCCAATCTTTCTCTTCCACTCTTACCGGCGATGCTTCGTTGCGCCGCCGCCCCATGCGCCGCGTCATGGAGCCACTGCGCAAAATGGGTGCCGAGATCACAGCTCAGGAAGGGGACTGCGCCCCGCTTGAAATCCGCGGTGGAAATCTCCATGCCATTGATTACTCCATGCCCATTCGCAGCGCCCAGGTGAAGTCCGCCATTCTTCTGGCCGGCCTGTACGCCGATGGAGTCACCACCGTGCATGAGTCCGTGCGCACGCGCGACCACACCGAGCTGGCCCTGCGCGAATTCGGCGCCACCATCGAAAGCCTGAAGACCTCCGTTCGCATTCATCCGCGCCCCAAGCTCCTCGCGCGCCAACTCATCGTCCCCGGCGACCTGTCGAGCGCCGTCTTTTTCATCGGCGCCGCGCTGGTTCTCCCCGAATCGTCGCTCATGCTGCACAACGTGGGCTTGAATCCCACGCGCGCGCGCGTCCTCGATTTCCTCATCTCCATAGGCGCGGCGATTCACCTGGCCTCCGTGCAATTGCGCGACGGCGAATTGATCGGAGATGTCTCCGTGCGCCACGCGCCGCTTTCCGGCGGAGCCATTTCCGGCGCACAGACCGCCGAAATGATTGACGAGCTGCCCATGCTCGCCGCGCTCGGCCCCTTCACCGAGCACGGAATCGAAATCCACGACGCCCAGGAACTCCGCGTCAAGGAAAGCGACCGCATCACCACGCTGGCAGAGGGCTTGCGCCAGATGGGCGCGCGTGTGGAGGAGTTTCCCGATGGACTGCGCGTGGAAGGCCGCTCCGCGGGAAAACTCCGTGGGGCCAAGGTCACTCCGCAGGGCGATCATCGCATCGCCATGGCGCTCGCAATTGCGGCGCTGGGCGCCCAGGGCAATTCCGTCATCCGCGACGCCGGCTGCGTGGGCGTCTCGTTCCCTGAGTTTTTCAGTATCCTCGAACGCCTGCGCGGAAAAGATTCTTAGCGCGAGTTAGACGGCGGGCAATGCGTCCTTCCGGGTGCTATTACGAGGATTTCCGCAGGTAAACTGTTCCGTAGCTCGTGGCGATGTTGATTTTCGGCCCGCCCGACCCCACCTTGCCGCTAAGCCGGCCGGTCTGATTTTCGTTCGCTGGTTTCAGTCCCGGCTCTTCGAAATCGCTCTGTACTTCCCCTGATTGCGACACCGCCGAAATCTCGAAACTCGAATTCGACGGCAGCGTCACATCCACTGCGCCCGACGCATTCGCGATGCTGATGTCCTCCCGCGGAGGTTTCAAATAGCGCACCTTGATGTCCCCGTGCGTGTCGGCGATATCGAGCTTCCCGGCGACGTTTTCGACGTCAATGTCCTTGTCATGCGTATTCATTTTGGTCAGCCCGCCGACGTCGGAAATCTCAATTTGCCCGGAGTCCAGTTCCATCCGTCCGCTCAGATTCACGAGCGTCAGGTCCGCCTTTTGCGAACCGTAATGCGTCGTCCCGGCAACGCTGCGAACGTGTATCGGCCCGAAAAAATCCCCGGCGAAATCCGCGTTCCCCTTTACCTCGGACACTTCAATCTCGCTGCCGTGTCCCATCACGTTGACGTTGCCCGCCACCTTGCTGATGCGCGCGTCGCCCTTCTCCAGTTTCACGCTGACGCTTGACCCCACATCATGCACCTCGATATCCCCGGACTGGGCCCTGGCCTCGACCGCCCCCGCCACCCCTGAAATCTGTATGTCCCCGCGATCCGAACTCGCCGTCACCCAAACTTTTTTCGGCAGCGTCACGTCCAGATCCACCGTCACGTGCCCGCCCGTGTCTTCAAGATTCACCGGATGAACGCTGTAACCGTCCCCTGTCTGCTCGATCACCACGTTCAGCGTTTTCATTCTGTCCTGCGCCGATGTTTCGCTCGCGCCTTCCGCGGTCTCGTTCACGCTCACCCGCACATCGTCTCCGTCGCCTGCGTGCGCCGTGATGCTTCCGCGAACCGTCGTGATGGTCACGTGCGAATTCGCTGGAATTGTTTTTGCCGGCAGTTCCTGGCTCTGCGTGGCCTGGTGATTGAAGAATCCGATATCGATGTTCATGTCCGGATTCTTTTCCCGGATCTTTGTGTAAATTCCCATCGCGGCCAGAACGAAGAAAACAAGAATCAAGAGCGCCGCCTCGCCGCCGTTCAATAACGCTGGGCGCCCTTGTCCCGCGCGCTGCGCTCGCAGGTGGTCGAACAGCTTCGCCACGCCCCACAGAATGATCACCACGGGCCAGTAGCGCCAGAACAGATGCCACATGCTGAGTTCCGGATGGAATCGCGCCAGAAGAAACAAAACGCCGAGCAGAATCAGGAGCAATCCGCTGAAGATGGAGCTGCGTTGTCGCCGGCCGTCGCTCAAGCAGTCCTCACGAGCCCAGGTGTCCTTCTTGCGACGCCAGCGCCTGCAAAACCAGGATCACGCCGATCACGATCAAAAGGATGGGCCACAAGTCGCCGAAGCTGTAGCGGCTGTATTCGCCGATCAGAAACAGCACGCCGATGGTGATAAGTATCAGCGGACCCATAAGTCCGCGCACTCGGCAGTGTGCGCACCCGCAATGTGTCCGAACCGTATCCGCCATTCGAGTTCTCCTACGAGTTCCGCTGCAAGCGGTCCCACACCAGCCATCCGCCGATGATAATCAGCCCCGCCGGCCAGGCCTTCGCGAACCACTCCGTTTCCAGCAAGCCAAAATTCTTCATCAGCAGCAACGCGCCGATGCCGATCAGCACCAGCGCGCCAATCGGCTTCCGGTTGCTCCCGCTCGGGGCCAGCCCCGCCGGCTCAGGTTCGCCCAGCCGCCGCGCTTTGGCCGTGCGATACGCTTCGACCGGCATGTAGAAATAAAAACAGCCCAGTGCAATTCCCAGGAACGCGTCGTAGCCGCCCGGCAGATCGCTATTCAGCAGCGCGATAATTCCCGCGAAAATCAGCACATGAATCAACGCCTTGATGTACTCGCCGTTGTACACCGCCCCAAGTCCGGGAATGAATCCGAGGAATGCGGCGAGTCCCGGGTTCACATCCGGCTTGCCCGCCGCCGGTGTGACCGGCGCGGACACCAATCCCGCCAGGCAAGTTTCGCAATACAGCGCCCCGCGAACTTCGCGCGTACATTCCGGGCACAGCGGTTTGCCGCAGTTCCGGCAAAAGCCGGTGGCCTCCACTTCCGGGTGCACGGCACATTTCATCGCGGGCTCCTGGCGGCGTTGTTGAACATGCCTTGGGCCATGTTCCCGGCCCAGGCGTCGGTTAAGACAAACGCAAACATCGTTCCGTGTTGCACCTGGCTTCGTCCCGGATGCGGCTCCGTTTGCGATTTCTGCTGCGGATTCGTATTCGGCGGCTGCGAATTATTCTCTTGTTGCGGAGTCGGCGCAGGCGTGCTCGCCGGCGCGCTCTCCGGCTCGGGCTGCAGCTTCGATTGAATCTCGTACACCACGCGCAGATCATTCACGAATTTCACGCTGCGTGCGTAGGTCAGGTGCGCTTGCCGGTTGGCCGTGTGCAAAAAGTTCGTCGGACTCAGGTCCGCCTTCTTCAATCGGGACGGTTTCACTCCGCCCACATAGAAAACCAATATGCAGCAGGCCGCCACCGTGGCCAATCCCATCGTGAATCGCGGACGCCACAGCATCGCCGCCCAGCCGAACCATCGCTGCACGCCCTCGCTCTGCTTCCGCGGCCCCAGCGTGGCCTCCAGTATCTTCGCCGCCAGTTGCGGAGGCTCCTCCAGCATCTCGAGCTTTTGTATCCGGCTGACGATTCCGCCCACCTGCTCCGCCAATTGCGCGCAGCTCGCGCATCCCGCCGCGTGCGCCGAAAACGCCGCCGCTTCCTCCGGCGTAAGTTTCCCGTCGAGATATTCGCTCAGCCGTTCTTCCGTGAATGCGCAGTTCCAGTCCATGTTCTTCTCGTTTTCTTTCGCTTCCCGCTGCTAATTCTTGAAATCGGGCTTCACGCCCATCTCCACCAAAATTCGCGCCAGCTCGATCCGTCCCCGGTTAATCCTGGATTTTACCGTGCCCTCCGGCACTTGCAGCACCTCTTGTATCTCGTTGTATTCCAGGCCCTGCAAATCGCGCAAGATCACCGACTCGCGCAGTTCCGGCGAGAGCCGCGCCAGTGCGCGTTGCAATTGAACGCTCAACTCCGCCGCCTGCGCCAGTTTGTCCGGCGCCCGCGCCGTTGAATGTTTTTGCTCCACCTGCGTCATGGAGTCGTCGATCGAATCCGTTTGCCGGTCGTGCCGCGTGCGCCGGTAGTTGTCCACCAGCAGGTTGCGCGTCACGCTCGTCAGCCAGGTGGGAAAAGCCCCGAACGCAGGCTTGTAGCTCGCGAGCGTCCGGTACAGGCGCAGAAAAACTTCCTGGCTCAGGTCCTCGGCTTCCGTCGCGTTCCCGGTGAACCGGTAGCACAGGTTGAACACGCGCCGCGTGTGCCGCCGCACAAGCTCCTCCCAGGCCGGCCCTTCGCCCCGGAGACATTGCTGCACCAGTTGGGCATCGGGCTCCAATCGTTTTTAGCCTCGCATCCTTCATCTTTCGGCCTCACACAATGAAACGTACTTTCGCCCCCAAAAGTTCCCCATTGTGTGCGATTCCGAACGGCCTCTCCGGCCGTTTGCTCACGCTTCGCGGACCGCAGCTTTGCATCGCATCTTATCCGCCTTCCACGCGCAAACACAAGCACGCGGCAAAAGCCCTTTTCAGAAGGGTTTGCGGAGCCCGTCTCAGCGTATTCCGACCTGCCCCCGTACGCTGTCAATCAACTTCTTGGAGTCATAGCCAACCCCCGCCTTGAACACCGTCTCGACGTTCTCGATATCCTCGATGTTCTTGGAAGGATCGCCCTTGATCAAAACAAGGTCTGCCTGTTTCCCGGCCACAAGCGTTCCGATTCGATCTTGCTGGCCGAGATATATCGCGCCGTTCTCCGTCGCGATCTGGATGGCTTCGAGGGGAGTGAATCCGGCTTCAACCAGCAGTTCGACTTCGCGTTGATCCCCGAATCCCGGCAGCACGCCCCCGTTCCCGGTCGGATCGGGCCCGGCGAGCAGCAACCCTCCCGCTTTGGAGAATGCCACCTCGAAATCCATCTCTTTGCGCATCAGCGACATCATCGGCGAATCCATAGTGACGAACGCACGCGCCGTCAGATAGCTTTCGCGCGATTCCGCGGACATCGCGTCCAGCGTCCGCCGCTGTATTTTCGGCCGGCCCGGCACGCCGGCCTCGAACACCGGCAGCGTCGAAGTCACCGCCACGTGATGTGACACCAGATTGTGGATCAGTTCCTGCACCGCCGCTCCATTCACGTCTTGTTTCAACCAGGCCATGCTTCCACCCTGCGCGCAAACGTCTGGTTTCTTATCCGCCGCGAATTCGGTGTCCGCAAAAACCGGGCCATGCTCCAAATCATCGATGCCCAGCGCGACCGCTTCCGGCCAG
>Ga0302221_10002096_pt1 | contig 12583 bp, 8 predicted proteins | sample II_Palsa_E2_1_FD_193517 | JGI IMG/M metagenome (GOLD analysis project Ga0302221, IMG submission 193517) | Peat permafrost microbial communities from Stordalen Mire near Abisko, Sweden - II_Palsa_E2_1 | ecosystem: Environmental > Terrestrial > Soil > Palsa > Peat permafrost | place: Sweden... | reverse complement strand
GCCGGCCGTATTTTTGATAAAGATATTGGATCACCTCTTCACGCCGCTGATGCTCGAAGTCGACGTCGATATCGGGCGGCTCATTACGCTCGCGCGAAATAAAACGCTCGACCAGCATCTTCATCGCGACCGGATCGATTTCAGTAATGTGCAAGCAATAACAGATCACGGAATTGGCCGCCGAGCCGCGCCCCTGACACAAAATCCCGCAACGCCGGGCAAACGCGACAATATCGTGCACCGTCAGGAAATACGGTTCGTAGTGCAGATCCGCGACCAGCGTCAATTCATGCTCGATCTGGGTCCGGCTGGCGTCAGCGATACCGTCGGGCCAGCGCTGTGCCGCGCCCGCATACACCAGATTGCGCAGATGACTGGCCGGGGTCTGCCCGGCCGGCACGATTTCCTCGGGATATTCGTAACGTAATTCATCGAGCGAAAATTGGCACCGTGCCGCCACCGCGAGCGTCTGCGCCAGGGTATCCGCCGGATATAAGGCCGCCAAACGCCGGCGCGAACGCAAGTGCTGCTCGGCATTCGGCGCCAGGGCAAAACCGCACGCGGCCAGCGGCGTATTGAGGCGGATCGCCGTCAAGGTATCTTGCAGCACCTTGCGCGAACGCAGGTGCATCAGCACCCCACCCGCCGCCAGCAAGGGCAAGCCGCTGGCCGAGGCAATGGTGCGTAGCCGCGCGCGCTGCCGGGCATCGTCGCCCCGCTGCCAAAGCTCCAGTGCCAGCCAGGCGCGGCCGGCGGCAAATCCGGCCAGCCACTGGGCCTGGGCCAAGGTATCGGCATAAGAAGCTGCCGGATCCGGCACCAGAATCAACAAACAATCGGGCAAGCCGGCGAGATGGGCATACTCGCCGGGAGGTTGGGTCAGGTCATCGCGTTCCAGGCGATAACTGCCCTTCTCCACCCGCATCCGAGCCAAGGTAATCAGTTCGCTCAGATCGCCGTAACCGCTGCGATTACAGGCCAGGATCAAGAGCGTCGCCCATGCGGTTCCGGTTGGGGTCGTCAGCCTGATTTCACTGCCGATGATCAGCTTGAACGGCGCCGCCTGCGGCTGTTTTTCCCGCCACTGCCGTAGCGCGACATGAGCGCGCACCACCCCGGCCAGCGAACATTCATCGGTGAGTGCCAAAGCACTATAACCCAGCCCCACGGCACGTTCGACCAATTCTTCGGGATGCGAAGCACCTTTCAGAAAAGAGAAATTACTCGCGCAATGCAGTTCCGCATAAGCGGGCTGTGCCGCCTGCGCATCGGGCGAGGCGGCGCATAAGGCGTGTGCGGTAAGCTCAGGGTCGAAATCAGGCAAGGACATGCAAAAACTCCACGAGTGTCCTGTTGCGTAAATTGTTTGATGAATGAAATTCCTAGACTCAAGCAAACCAGCCTTGCAAAAACCAGCGGCCGCTGCGGCATTCGCGATAAATCCAGCACAGGCTGCCGCGCGTATCGCGCGCCACAAAATAATCCCGCGCGGCACCCGGGCTATCCCACCAGCCGGTTTCGATACGCTCGGGTCCGCTGAGCTTCTGTAACGCGCCTTGCAACACCGGCCGTCCTTCACGTACGGCCAAGGCTTGCGCGGTTTCCAGCAACCAGGCCGGACGCAGCCCGGCGCTGCCTGAGAGCTTGGCCAAAGAGCCAACTGAGGAAGCAACTGAAGCGCCAGCCGAACCCGCCGCGGTCGACGCCGCATGGGTACGCGTGCGCGCCGCGCCGCCGGCTCGTGCACGGGCTCGCGGCGCGGCGATGCGACATGGCGTATCGGCCAATGCCACCTCCGGCCGATGGTCGGCATGCGGCACCATCTGCAGCACCGCTTCACGGCCCAACCGTGCGGCCAGCCGTTCCACCAGACGCAGCATCGAATCGCGCTCGATACCCGGCAGCGGAAACAAGGTATCCGACGCGGGCGCGTAGGGCTCGACCTGGCTGGTGATCAAACGCAGTTCCAGCACCGGCGCAAGCAAACGGGTTTGATTAAATTTCTCGCGCAGCAGCCAGGCCAGATGGTCGGCGTCGCGACTCGGCGCGGACCAGGCAACCGGCAATTCCGACACCTGGGGCATACCGCTGCGCGCGGTTTCATGCACCAGTTGCAACGTATAACCGCTGACCGCGGCATGCCGCGCCGCCAGCCAGCCCGCCAATTGCAGCAGCAGGCGCCGTGCCGCAAATAACAAGGCTTCGGTATTGGCCACCCGCGCCTGTAATTCCAGCCGCACGGCAAAGCTGGCCGGGGCGACAAACCACTCGCGCGGATCAGGCGCCATCCCATAAGCCTGGGCCAGTTGCTGCGGCAACGCGCTGCCGAAACGCCGCACGACCCCGGCCTCGGGCAGCGCCCGCAAGACACGCAAGGTGTCGCAGCCCAATTGCTCCAACGCCATGAGATGCGGCGCCGCGGCCGGCAACAAAGCGACGGGCAGACGTTCCAGCATCCGAGTCAACATGCCGGCGCGCAACACACGGTAACGCAGGCTTGCACCGACTCGTGCGCCGACCGCCTGCATCTGCGTATGCACCCGCGCTTGCGCCAGCAGCCAACTACCCCATGCGGTCGGCGCGCAGGCCAAGACGCTGCGATAAGCAAAGCCGTCCAGGGTTTCACTTAGCGCGCGCCATAAGCGCCGGATGCCGCCGAACAAACGCAAACTGGCACTGACTTCGAGCAAGATGGTGTGCGCTTCAGTCAACACCACGCGCGGCGTATAGCGCAACAAAGCCAGCGCCACCGCAGCCAGCGCCTCATGCTCACGCAGCGGATCGGCGCCCAGCAACAGCAGATCGGGCACCAGCGCCTGCGCATGGGTGCGCGACATCCCGACCTGGATGCCGAGCGCCGCGGCCGTCGCGTCAAGCAAGGTGACGCGGTTGTGCTGTGCCAGCACCATGCAGCGTTGCGGCATTTCAAGCGCCGGCAGTAACGGCGGCCTGAGCGCTTCGAGCGGCAGACCCGGCAACGTCACGGCGATCCACAACATGATTGGTCTCCTGCAAGGGGGTGACAGCGTGGGCGGCAAGCTCAAGCTCCGGCACATCATTGAACCAGGACGGCAATGGCGCAACCCGCGGCCAGCCGGCCGACTCTTCCAGCGGCAAGCGCACATGCAGCGGTGCCGCCAATGCCGGACCGCGCCGCTTGAAAAGCTCGAGTTGCAGGTAGCTTGCGTATTGATCGGCCGCGTTGGCCGGGTCCGGGTTAGCCGCCTGGTGCGCCAGACTGCCGCTGCGCCGGGCCGATGCCGCGGTTGCTGCATGTGCCGCAAGCCCCCCCAGCCCGCCCCCCGCCCGGCACAGGATGCGTAACGGCGCCGCCGATGACTGCGTTGCAGCACTGGCCGGCCGCAGCAAAAAAGCCAGCGCCTGCCCGTCTTGCGCCATCACTTGCAAACGCCTGAGCGCGTCGGCACGCACTTTAGGCAGCCAGACCAGCACCGCGCCCACACCTTCGTGCTTCAGCGTCTGCTCCGCCGCCCATAAGGCTTGCCGGGCGTCAGCCTTGATCCAGATAACCCGTTCCAGCGCGATGCCCCAGGCCGCCAATGCCGGCGCATAAGGCAGATAAGGCGGTGCAATCAGGGCCACATAACGTGCTTGCGGCCCGTCCGCGGTCAAGCCTCGCAAAGCCGGAGCCAGCAAACGTAACTCGCCAATCCCGGGCTGTTCCATCAGTAACTCGGTCAACCCGCCGACAGGCCAGCCGCCGCCCGGCAATTCGGCATCCAGCGCCGCTTGCCCGGTCGGCACCACCCGCTCCGCGGTTCGCCCCAGTTGGCCGCCCCGCCACACTTGCCGGGCCAGATGAGGCGGCAGATCGGCTAACGGCGGCGACACTTCCGCCCGCAGCATGGTTGCCGGCATCTCCCTGCCCTCCTGGTTGGTTTCAAGCCGGGCTGAACTGCGTCGCAAGCAACGCTACGGCTTGCGGCTCAGTCTATGCAGCAGGGCTTTCACGCCAGCATGCCGGACCAAATAGAGGCGTCGAACCCTGCCCTTGCGGACATAATGGGCACCACCTCAATACTGTACATTTATACAGTATTTTTGAGAAATGGTTAAGCCCTGTGTCGTACAAAAATAGGGGAACGATACGTGCGCAACAGGCGCGTGCAACGGGCGCGCATGAAAGGCCCGTGCCTGTTGCACACCCTCTCAGGCAGCACCCACCCGCCAACCTCACGCGTCGTCGCGCACACCCAGGCGATATTGCGTGATTTGCCGGTAGCGGCTGCCTGGACGCAAGATCACGGCTTCCGGGTCCGGCATGTTGATGCGGTTGGGAAAAGCCCCGGCTTCCAGGCAGACGGCGTCATGCTTGCGGTAGATCGCCCCGGCCTTGCCCTTTTGTCCGGCGATATGGTTGCCGGTATACAACTGCAAACCGGCTTCAGTGGTCGAAACTGTCAGTTCCCGCCCGCTGGCCGGGTCGTATAACGAGGCCACCCGGCGCAAGGCATGCGGTTCGGCGGGATTGTGCCGCAACACAAAACAATGATCGAAACCGCCGGCGCGCTCCAATTGCGCATTGGGCCAGTCAAGCCGGGCACCGATCGGCGCCGGAGTACGGAAATCGAAAGCATTGCCCGCCACTTCGGCGATGCCGGTCGGAATCGAGGCCGCATCGATTTCCAGAAAATGATCGGCATCGAGGGTCAGAATATGGCCGCGAATATCGGTGCGCGGCCCGCTTAAATTGAAAAATGCGTGATTGGTGAAATTCAGCGGCGTCGGCGCGTCAGTCACGGCGTCGTAAGCTATCGTCAGCGTGCCGTCGTCATCCAGTCGATAGACTACCGTCACGGCGACCTTGCCCGGAAAGCCGCCCTCGCCTTCAGGCGATTCGTACTTCAGTTGCAGACCGCCGTCGACCTCGGCCACGTCCCAGAACACGCAGTCAAAACCATGCCAGCCGCCATGCAGTAAATTCTGCCCCTCGTTCGGGTCGACCGCATAACGCATGCCGTCGAGCATAAAACTGGCACCGGCAATACGATTGGCCCAACGTCCCACCAGCGCGCCCATATAAGTGCGCTGCGCCGCATAATCGGCGGCCTCCGGGTGCCCCAGCACGATATCCACCAGCCGCCCGCTGCGGTCGGGCGCAAGCCATGACTGCAAGGAACCGCCCAGGTCCATGATGGAGACCTGCATGTCGTGGGCATTGCGCAAGGTGTAACGGGTAACGGCATCGCCCGCAGGCAGCTTGCCCCAGATGGCGGAAGAAATTTGTACAGAATGGGTCATGGAAATTCGCTAGAGCTAAAGGGACTAAGTTCGAGGACCAAAATTAAGCGGCCAAAACGAATGGAGCAAGCTAAAGGTCAAGCCAAGGCACCGCAGTTCAAGGAGCGGAACCCAAACCATGCTCGGAGCTTGCCGGATTACGCATGCGCTCCTGGTATTCCTTGGGGGTGCAGCCCAGCTCGCGCCGGAACACGGCATACATATATTGCAATGAGGTAAAACCGCAGCGTATCGCGATTTCGGCGCTGGAGTGCTGCTGCCCGCTCAGCAACGTCTGCGCCAGCTCCAGTTTATGCCGCAGGATTTCATGATGCACCGTGTGACCCAATTCGCGGCGGAAGTATTCTTCCAGCGAAGAGCGCGAGACGCCGACATAGTCGGCCACCTGCTCGGTCTTGATCCCCTGGCAGCCATACTGGCGGATAAAATGGCGCGCCCGCATCACATAGGGGCTGGCGGGCGGTTCATGCTTGCTCGAGGCCAGCACGTTGATGCCCACCGGCGGCACCAGAATCCGCACGCCGGGAAAACGGGCGCCATGCAGCATCTTGTGCAACAAATGGGCCGCCGTGCGCCCCATTTCGTCGCCGCCTTGTATCACCGAAGACAAAGGCGTACGCGTCAGGGTGCGGGTCAAGGGATCGTTGTCGATGCCGATGATGGCCACCTGCTCCGGCACCGCCAGCCCCGCCATCAAACAGGCCTGCAACAGGTGACGCGCCCGGGCGTCGGTGACGGCAATGATGCCGACCGGCTTCGGCAGCGCCAGCAGCCATGCACTCAATTGTTCCAGCGACTCGTTCCACGCCAAGGCACTGGTTGACGCGCCGCGATAGATCTCGCCCGTCATGCCGTCGGCATCCAGCAAGCTCTGGAACGCCGCTTCGCGCTCCTGGGCCCAGCGATTTTCCGGGGCCGCCGGCAGGCTGTACACCGCGAATTGCTGCAAACCCACATCGATCAGATGGCCATAAGCCAATTCCATCAGCTTGGCGTTGTCGGTGGCAATGTAAGGCAGATTGACCGGATATAAAGCGGCATCGCGATAGGAAGAGCCGACCGCCACCACCGGCATTTGACATTGATGCAGCGCAGCACAAACGGCCGGATCGTCGAAGTCGGCAATGATGCCGTCGCCGTCCCATTGTTCGATGCCGTTCAAGCGGCAGCGGAAATCCTCTTCCAGGAAGAGATCCCAGACCACGCGCGTCGATTGCAGGTAATGCCCGATACCCGCGATGATTTCGCGGTCATACACCTTGTTCGCGTTGAACAGCAAGGCGATGCGGTGGGTGGTCTGAGTTCGGCTCATGGTATGGGTGCCTGTTGATACCGCCCCGGCCGGTGGCGGTCTCCGTGATAACGAAAGAGTGCCGCGCTGCAAAAACCTGGCGGCATGCTTGCCTGGCATTGTAGGGCCGGACGCAGGCAGTGCCGTATGCGCGGTGAGAAACATCATGCGCAATGGCGAATTTCGTAATTGCGCTGTGGCTGACGTAACGGCAGCATGACGTCAAACCAAGATAACAGATGGAGACACAATGTCCTACTTCGAAGCTATCCCACCTATCGTTTACGCGGGTCCTGAATCCACCCAACCCTATACCTTCCGGCATTACGATAAATCCAGGAAGGTACTGGGCAAAACCATGGCCGAGCATCTGCGGATTGCGGTGTGCTACTGGCACTCATTTGTCTGGCCGGGCAGCGATGTATTCGGCCAGGGTACCTTTCAGCGCCCCTGGCAGCAAGCCGGCAACGAGTTGGAACGCGCTTATGAAAAAGCCGATTCGGCATTTGAATTCTTCAGCAAGCTGGGCACGCCGTTTTATACCTTCCACGACACCGATGTCGCCCCTGAAGGCAGCAGCCTTGCTGCCTATGTCGACAACTTCAAGCGCCTTACCGACTATCTGCAAAAAAAGCAGGAAGAAAGCGGTGTGGCCTTGCTGTGGGGCACGGCCAATCTGTTTTCGCATCCGCGTTATGCCGCCGGCGCCGCCACCAATCCCAATCCGGAAGTGTTCGCTTATGCCGCAACCCAGGTCGCGCACGCCCTGAGCGCGACCCAGCAACTGGGCGGAGCCAACTATGTGCTGTGGGGCGGCCGCGAAGGTTACGACACCTTGTTGAATACCGACCTCAAGCGCGAGCGTGAACAGTTCGCGCGCTTTTTGCATCTGGTGGTCGAGCATAAACACAAGATCGGTTTTAAAGGCGCACTGCTGATCGAACCCAAACCGCAGGAACCGACCAAACATCAGTATGACTATGATGTGGCAAGCGTCCATGGCTTTCTCACGCAATATGGTTTGCAAGACGAAATAGCGGTCAATCTCGAAGCCAATCATGCCACCCTCGCCGGTCACTCGTTTCATCATGAGATCGCCACGGCCATCGCCCTCGGTATGTTCGGCAGTCTCGACGCCAATCGCGGCGATCCGCAAAACGGCTGGGACACCGATCAATTTCCGAATAGCGTCGAGGAAATGACGCTGGCTTTGTATGAAGTATTGAAAGGCGGCGGCTTCAGCAGCGGCGGGATGAATTTCGACTCCAAGGTACGGCGTCAAAGTTCAGCGCCGGACGATTTGTTTTATGGCCACATCGGCGCCATCGATGTGCTGGCGGTGGCCCTCGAACGTGCCGCGGTGCTGATCGAAAACGACCAGCTTGCCGCACTCAAGGCACAGCGTTATGCCGGCTGGGATACCGAGTTCGGCCGCGGTATATTGGCCGGCGGCTACACGCTGGAATCCTTGGGCCAGGAAGCCATCGCACGCAAATTCGATCCCCAGCATCAAAGCGGACAACAAGAGCGGCTGGAAAATATCGTCAACGCGGCGATCTTCGGCTGATTTTGCCGAGCATAAACCGCGACGCCGGCATTCCAGCGTAAACCGTCCCGCGCACTGCCGTTCATCGCGGCAGTGCCCGCGGCACTCACTCTTGTTTTGACGAGAAACACATGTTTATCGGTATCGATCTGGGTACGTCCGGAGTCAAGGTCATCTTGCTCGATCGCGCGGGCCGCGTGCGGGTCAGTGCCACCCAAGCTTTGACCTTGGAACGTCCTCATCCGCGCTGGTCCGAACAAGCCCCCGAAGCATGGTGGGCCGCCACCGTGGCAGCCATTGAACAGCTCTTAAGCGAAGCCCGCGCAGCCGGTATTGAGTCGACCGCCATCGAGGCGATCGGACTCACCGGGCAGATGCATGGCGCGACCTTGCTCGACGCCGCGGGTGCGGTGCTGCGCCCCGCCATCCTGTGGAATGACGGCCGCTGCGATGCCGAATGCCTGGAACTGGAAGCCGCGGTGCCTGAACTGCGGGCCTTGACCGGCAACCTGGCGATGCCCGGCTTCACCGCGCCGAAAATTTTATGGGTGCGCCGCCACGAACCGGACATCTACGCACGCTTGGCCAAGGTGCTGCTGCCCAAGGATTACCTGCGTTATCGCTTGAGCGGCATGATGGCGACCGATCCGTCCGACGCGGCCGGCACCTTGTGGCTCGATGTCGCGCGCCGCGACTGGAGCGAGCGCTTGCTGACCGCCTGCGGCCTGGGCCGCGAACACATGCCCGAACTGGTCGAAGGCAACCGCATCGCCGGCCAGCTTGACGCCGTATTGGCGCAACGCTGGGGCATGCGCCCGGTACCGGTGATTGCGGGCGGCGGTGACAACGCCGCCGGCGCGATCGGAGTCGGCATTGTGCGCCCGGGCCAGGCCATGTTGTCGCTCGGCACCTCAGGGGTATATTTTGCGGTGTCGGATGGTTTTCTCTCCAATCCCGGTTCGGCCGTGCATAGCTTCTGCCATGCCTTGCCCCAGACCTGGCATTTGATGTCGGTGATGCTGAATGCCGCCGGCTGCCTCGATTTTACCGCCCGCCTGACCGCTTATCCCGACGTGGCGGCACTGCTGGCCGAGGCCCAAGCCGCACAGGCACGGCATGATGCCGATAGCCCGTACTTCCTGCCCTACCTCGCCGGCGAGCGTACCCCGCATAACAACGTCCATGCCAAAGGCGTGTTCTACGGGCTGGCACCCGATACCGGACGTGCCGATCTGGCCAATGCGACCCTGGAGGGGGTCGGTTTTGCCTTGCTCGACGGCATCGATGCCCTGCACGCAACGGGGCTGGCGCCCGAGGAAATTACCCTGATCGGCGGCGGCTCGCGCAGTCCCTACTGGACTCAGATGCTGGCCGATATCATCGGCCGCCCGCTCACCTTGCGCGCCGACGCCGAACTCGGCCCGGCGCTCGGGGCGGCACGCCTGGCTTATCTTGCGCTGGCGCCCGAGGTGCCCATCGAAACCATTTGCCCCATGCCCGAGGTACAAGCCATACGCCACCCGGACCCGCTGCGGCACGCGTTCTTTCGCGACCGGCGCAGGCCCACTTTCGCCAAGTTATATCGCGCCCTTGAGCCGGTATTTCATTAGCCGGTATTCCATTCATCGCCGGACTTATCTTTCAAGCAGTAAAAACGCAGTACCGCAGTACCCGGAGCAGGTCGGCGCCGTATTCAGCACAGTACTCAGCGCACGACAAGCCCGGCTCATCCATAAAACAGGAGCGAGACATGCATAAAAAAATAGTGAATTCCCTGATCTGCAGTGCGGTACTGGCCAGCCTGACACTGGTCGCGCCGTTGGCGCACGCCAGCAAAGAACATCCGGTGATCGGGTTTTGCATCGACGACTTGCGCGTCGAACGCTGGTCGCGCGACCGTGATTATTTTGTCGCCGCCGCCGAGAAACTCGGCGCCACGGTGTCGGTGCAATCGGCCAATGCCAGCGCCGAGCGGCAGAATGCGCAAATCGAAAACCTGATTGCCCGCAATGTCGATGTGATTGTGATCGTGCCGTTCAATTCAAAGACCCTGGGCAATGTGATTGCCGAAGCCAAAAAAGCCGGGATTAAAGTGGTGTCGTACGACCGTTTGATACTCGGCAGCCCGGTCGACGGCTATATCTCGTTCGACAACGAGAAGGTTGGAGAAATGGAAGGCCAGGGTGTCTATGATGCGCAACCCAAGGGTAATTATTTCCTCCTCGGCGGCGCACCGACCGACAATAACGCCAAGATGCTGCGCGAAGGCCAGTTGAAAATCCTGCAACCGGCGATCGACAAGGGCGATATCAAAATCGTCGGCCAGCAATGGGTGCCGGAATGGAGTGCTTCGACCGCCCTGCGGATTGTCGAAGATGCGCTCACCGCGAATAACAACAAGATCGACGCCATCGTCGCCTCGAACGACGGCACGGCCGGTGGCGCGATCCAGGCACTGGCCGCTCAGCATTTGGCGGGCAAGGTGCCGGTATCGGGCCAGGATGCCGATTTGGCGGCAGTCAAACGCGTGATCGACGGGACCCAGGCGATGACGGTGTACAAACCGCTCAAGCTGATTGCCGGTGAAGCCGCCAAAATGTCGGTGCAACTCGCGCAGGGCCAAACCCCGGCCTTCAACGCCAAATACGATAACGGTGTCGAGCAGGTCAACACGATCTTGCTGCAACCGACCTTGCTGACCAAAAGCAATGCCGCCGACGTGGTGGTGAAAGACGGGTTCTACACCCAGCAGCAATTGTCCGGCCAATAAGCCATCCAAACTCGCCACCCTGCCCCGCCGCGCCAGCGTGCGGGGCAGACCCCTATGCCGTCGCGCGCGCGCTCGTGGCACAGTGTAGCGGGACTGAAGCGGAGGGCGATTTATCCGGGAGGTTGGGATGTCGGAGTACCTGTTGGAAATGGTGGGTATCAGCAAGGCGTTTTCCGGGGTCAAGGCACTGGACAACATCAGCCTGAAAGTTTCGCCCGGCGAATGCGTAGGCCTGTGCGGAGAAAATGGCGCGGGCAAATCGACCCTGATGAAAGTCTTGTCCGGGGTCTATCCGCATGGCAGTTGGGACGGGAAAATCCTCTGGGAAGGCGAGGAACTGAAGGCCACGGGCGTACGCGATACCGAGCGTGCGGGCATCGTCATCATCCACCAGGAATTGATGCTGGTGCCGCAACTGTCGGTCGCGGAAAATATTTTCATGGGTAATGAAATTACCTTGCCCGGCGGACGGATGAATTACGCGGCCATGTATCAGCGTGCCGAACAACTATTGCATGACTTGAATATCCAGGGCATCAACGTCGCGCAACCGGTGATGAATTATGGCGGCGGCCATCAGCAACTGATCGAGATTGCCAAGGCACTCAACAAACGCGCCAAATTATTGTTGCTCGATGAACCTTCTTCATCGCTGACCCGTTCCGAAATCGACACGCTGCTGAATATCGTGCGCGACCTGAAAAAGAAAGGTGTGGCTTGCGTCTATATTTCGCACAAGCTCGATGAAGTCGAAGCCGTGTGCGACACCATCACCGTGATCCGCGACGGCCGCCATGTGGCCACCGAGCCTATGCGCTCGCTAAGTACCGACCGCATCATCTCGATGATGGTGGGCCGGGAAATCAAGGACCTGTTTCCGCATGAACCCCATGCGATCGGCGAGGTGATCTTCGAAGCCCGCAACGTCACTTGTTACGACGTCACCAACCCGCGCCGCAAGCGCGTCGACAATATCTCGTTCTCGCTGCGCCGTGGCGAGATACTGGGTGTGGCCGGCCTGGTCGGGGCCGGCCGTACCGAATTGATGCAGGCGATTTTCGGCGCCTATTCGGGGGTTTCGTCGGCCGGTGTTTTTCTCGAAGGTCGCCCGCTGCAGATCAAGTCTCCGCTGGATGCGATCCGTGCCGGGATCAGCATGGTGCCGGAAGATCGCAAGCGGCATGGCATCGTGCCGCAACTCGGTGTGGGACAAAATATTACCTTGTCGGTGCTGCCGCAATTTTCTCGTTTGGGCCGCATCGATGCCTCGGCGGAATTAAACACTATCCACACCGAAATGAAACGTCTATCGGTGCGAGCCGCCAGCCCGGCCTTGCTGATCTCCAGCTTGTCGGGCGGCAATCAGCAAAAAGCCGTGCTGACCAAAATGCTGCTGCCGGACCCCAAGGTGTTGATCCTCGACGAGCCGACGCGCGGTGTCGATGTCGGGGCCAAGTTCGAGATTTATAAACTGATGTTCGAACTGGCTCAGCGCGGCATTTCGATCATTATGGTCTCGTCCGAATTGTCCGAAGTGCTCGGCGTCAGCGACCGGGTGCTGGTGATAGGCGAAGGCCAATTACGCGGCGACTTCGTCAACCGGGATCTGACTCAGGAACAAGTGCTCGCCGCCGCCTTGAAACAACCGGAGGCTCAAACATGCGCACCCGTCACCGCGTAACAAAAATTCCCCTACGTCTCTTTGGCGCCGCCG
>Ga0302221_10002095_pt1 | contig 12588 bp, 10 predicted proteins | sample II_Palsa_E2_1_FD_193517 | JGI IMG/M metagenome (GOLD analysis project Ga0302221, IMG submission 193517) | Peat permafrost microbial communities from Stordalen Mire near Abisko, Sweden - II_Palsa_E2_1 | ecosystem: Environmental > Terrestrial > Soil > Palsa > Peat permafrost | place: Sweden... | reverse complement strand
AGGTGACATGAGGTGTCGGCGACGGTGACGGTGACGATGACAGACGAACACGGCAACGTGCGAGTTCTGCAGCTCCCTAGGGGGCACAAGGTGCAGGCTGCGGCTGATTTGGCGCGTCAACAACTGGATAGGAAATACTGGAGGAGCGCGGAGCACAGGGCGACGTCAACTCGCCCGGCCAGTGCCAGTGAGGGATGTGCGAGTACGCACAGGAAGGATTGGGGTTGGGGTTGTAGAGAGGGTTGGGTTGGGTTGAAGCGGTGGCCACACGCAAACTGCTCCTCCATTTACTGTTCAGCACCTCCACGAGGGTGCATTTGCTCCAGCCTCCAACATCCAGCCTCTAGCCTCTCGATTTGCGCCTCTGCTGCCGGTCGCTTCATTCTGCTTCTGCTCTGCCGTCGCGGCGGTGACGGGCCCGTTGCGCGCGCCCCTTCATATGCTGCTGTGTACCTACCCACCTACCTCCCCTACCTGGCGACCTTTCTTTCCTGCTTCCATTCTTCCTCCCAGTTCGAGTACAACAGACCTGCTCGTCATTCTCATTATCCGCGCGAAACCAAACCCCCTCCCCTCACCTGCTCTGCCCGTTTTCGCCGCACCTGGCTCCGCCCCCCTCAACCCTTGTCCCCGCACCCAAGAGACAACGACGGACGACCCCTTCGGCTGGCTCGCCTAGCACCTCTACTTACAGCCTCTCGCCAGACCCGGCCCAGCACCTGCTTGCTATTCTTCCCCCCCCCGCCTTTTCGCTGCTCTAGTACTGAACAGCTCTGCCTCCGCTGCCTCCTCTCCCTCCGCTCGACGACCCCGATCGCCATCCCTCCCTCTATACCCAGCTCCCCTCTCGCATGGTCCTCTCTGGCTGATATGTGATTTACCCGCGCCGTCGCCATAACTTGTCGCCTGGCGCATCCCGATGGATGGTGGTCCTAAAAAAGTATGACTGACGCCCTTCAACCTTCAGACCCATCAAATGAATATCTGGACCCCGACGATGTTGGCCTACGCAACTCACCTCAACTCAAACCAATGAAAGTCAACCTGCAACCGTCGCCGAGTCCACCGCCATCAGTCCCTCTGCCGCCGGTTAGTCCTGACTCCAGCCCGGGCCCTCCAGATCGCAAAGGTTCTAATCGGACAAACCATCGTCCCAGCCAGGGCGATGCTGTGCTGATATCCTTCATGGCTGGTGGGAAACATCTCGATATTGCGCGCGACGCAGGGGACAGACCTTTGGCCTCGGACAATGAGGAGGGGGAGGGGTCGGTGAAGGGGACCGAAGTTGCAGTCACGGCGGTGGATGAAGTTAAAGAGGAAGCTACGCCAGAGAAGAATGGCTTTGACCTTGCAGCTCTTGCCATGGATGTCTTGCGTCAGACCGAGAAGGGTTCCTCGGAATCGGTGCAGAAGGAAGCTCCGCCGGTGAGCTCTGGACCACAATTGAGCACGACTTGTGGAGGACAACCAGTGGAAGCGTTGAAGCGAACAATACCCTCGATATCAAGTTTATATGTGGGTGGACCAAGTTCGCAACCGTTGCCAGACACAACAACCAAGCATGAGATGTCGGGCTCTCCTGCGGCAGGTGAACTTCCTCCCATCCGCCAGCACTCCCCGCAGTCTGCCTTATCGAACGGGAATGGTACGGTCCATATCACTTTGCCATCCATCTCCGATCAACTGGGAGACATCAATCACCTCGCCGAACCCGCTGCAGCTGGAGACTCGGCTTTCTCCCAGTCTCCTCCAGCGCGACCACCTCCTCGCTTCTCGGCCGTCCCTGGACATGGATCACCACCCAAATCACCAAACGATGCTTTTCGTCGAGAGCTACCCTCCCCTGGCCAAAGACACTTCTACTTCAATGCAAACAGTCATCGAAGGCTATCTCAGACCGATGGCCCACAATACTCGAGCGCTGGCGATTATAGCAGTAGTAATACGGAAACTCCCAGTACAGATCAATCGGGCTCTACTCCTGCAACAATGGCCATCGATCGAATGAGTATCGATGGCATTACCAATCCACAAATCGGTGGCTTTCAATGTACATACCCAGGCTGCACTGCCCAGCCATTTCAAACCCAGGTTCGTCAGATTTCCAGCCAATATTACCCATGACCTAAAACTAATATACCACAGTATCTCCTGAACTCTCACGCGAATGTCCATTCTTCAAATCGACCACACTACTGCAGTGTCAAAGGTTGCCCGCGGAGTGAGGGCGGCAAAGGCTTCAAGAGGAAAAACGAGATGATCAGGCACGGCCTGGTACACGATTCCCCGGGCTACGTCTGTCCTTTCTGTCCCGATAGAGAACACAAGTATCCAAGGCCAGACAATCTTCAAAGGTACGCTTGTGATGTGACTTTTTGGCTCTGGTTATTGGTGTAACTAGAAACTCCTCGAATGAACTTGAATTAACCAAAACAGACATGTCAGGGTTCATCACGTGGACAAGGACAAAGATGATCCTCAACTTAGAGAAGTCCTATCGCAGAGGCCGGAAGGACCAAGCAGAGGTAGACGACGGCGAGGGCCAACTTCATGACCATTCTTGATGCTGCTCAGTCCGCTGAAGGCTAAGCGGCAAGTTAGCGATATACGGGCCTAAAACAACTTGATCTGACTCGCTGTTCAATGAAAACATATGGGGCATGGCCGATTTGGCCGTGTATGACTGTGAGATATTCGATGGCGTTCCAGGTGGTTGGTATCCTGGGGAGGGTCTTCTGATGAGCCATGATCATAGGAGTATGGAGCATTAAGGTTATACCAGAGAGGAATTGCTTTCAATAGCGCGGTGGCTTGGAGGGAAGCTTCAAGTTGCATCTCAACTGACTATCGTTGACATGCCATTCTGCTTGGATTCGTGTCTATATCTTTGTAGTCACCAAAACTTGTTGTGCCGCTCTTCTTCAACCGTCTCCTCTACCCCAAAAGCCTACCTTTACAGGGTTATCGCTTAGAACCTCCACTTCAACTTCATCGAACCCATGTCGTCCGCCTAGACGTTCAACCACAATCCAAAGCCCTCCTGGGATGCTCATACCTGGGCTCAAGTCGAGATCCGCTGTTCGGATCCCCATAGGGGCGTCGCTGAATTCGCCATTCCCAGAAACGTCAAGAACCGTCTTATTAGGCCCCTGGCATCTTTCTAAGGATAACTTTAGCAAAGGCCTTGACCGTGAAGATTGAATGGCATTACGACCAGAACTACATCGTGCCACAACTCTTAACTTTGTGATCCGTGAGGTGGTCAAAGGCGCCAACATCCTATCAAACCCGTCATCAAAGACTAGCAATGGTAAACGCAAGCTTAGTCGGCCAGCTGTTTCAGCTAACACAGGTTTGACCTGGCATGCAACCATAGATCCAATGCGTAGAGTAAAGTTGCCCATCTGTCCAGCCTCAAAGGTTGAACACACTATGGTGTATTTGCCCGCTGCGACATTCGGAAGGGGGACGAGAGCGCATCCTCGTCGATAGTCGCCGGATTCGCCCACAATGTCTTTTGCTGTCAAGGATGTCACACGCTGCCCGTTCGCCCAAACCATTTTGACATGGACAGCGAGTTCTTCTTGATCGGTCTCCAGTATAAGCAGGATAGTTGTCGCTGCTGGAATAGAGATGCTGAATTGTGGATTTGTGGGATACGATGGCGCGCTTGCATTCCCGCCTGCTGTCTGCACTGTCCACGCCCCCGTAAGGATAGAGCAATGAGGGAGGCTATCTAGCGCGGGTCCCACGGTCAGTGAGGATCTCGAAAAAAAAGAGAGCGTGAACGAATATTTTGGCAATGGTAGACCGTATTGGGCGACTACAACAGTGTAGGACGTAGAGGGAGCGAGCTCTAAGCGCACCAGGGTTTGTGGGGAGTCGACAAAAGCTCCGCGATGTAGTGCATCATCACTAAGGTAGACTCGGTGCCCATCACCTTGAAAGACATACAAGCTGATAAACCCAAATGTGCCGGATGCAGCGGAAGGTTTGTTGGGCTGGGTCTTGACCATTTTCTGCTCGCCCGTAACGAAATGGCGGCAAAGTAAGATCCAGACAGTCCCTTTGCTGGATGTTGAAAAAGAATATTGGGGGTTGCGAGCAAATGAGCCTGGACTCCGTATCTCTGGAATCGTCCACGAGAAGTGAAAGTCCTGCCGATTGCGAAATAGCCCCGGATTCCAGTTCAAGTAGAGCGACTCGAAATGTTGGGCTACCTCTTCAAAACCCATCCAGAAAGTGCCCGGTGCCGTCACTGGCTGAGATGGAAGCGCGTCCCGAATATCCTGGGTCCATGCCGTGCTAGGTGAATCTTCGGGTGCGGGATTCGATCCTTTCCATACCATACCATCACACCAGGGATTCTTCACCAGCATCAGGTGCTGGGGACCAAATTCCTTCATGTCTAGTACTGCATAGTCGTGCTCGCCGACCAGGCCGAGCTCTTTCTCCTCCCGTGCAGTCAACTTGCCTGTCCCCAGGGTAATCATAACGTCTCCAAAACCAAAGGATTTATAGACCCTGTTCCACAACTGGTCAGGTTGCAAGTCGTCACTGGGGAAACGTTAACACACGCTTAAACACAACTTGTTGGGGTAATGAGGCCGACCTCTGCAGAAAGATCTGCTCTGGTATCCATCCTGTCAGCACCCACAGATCTGTACCCGAATTGGAACCTGGAAAGTCGTATCCGCCTCGAACCTTAAGATATGCTTTCTCTACTAGTGCAGGCCAAACTAATTGGGGATTATTACGATCTATGACGTGGAGGCTACGAGATGTATTTGAAGCCGGGAGGCGATCATCAATGACTACTTTCCTGAAGCATCCGTTGAAATGCAGCCGAAGCATGTATTTACCGGACATGGACACTCGGGGTCTAGCATTCTCGTGGTCGTAAGGGAATAGCATGGTTGCAAGGAACTTGAGTGGACTATTAATTGATGGTTTAAAGAGCGGCAATGGGAACATAGATACCTCGCCGTGGCCTTTCCTGGCCCGGGCAGTTCCCGCACAGAGGCTGGCTACCACCGAACAGTCAGTTGTAATATCTTGCACTAGATCAATATCATATGCAGCGATCATCAAAGCCTCATCACCACCATGCTTGAGTTCAAAGAACTCTGACAATCCAGGCGCAGATTCATGAGGCCGGCGCCAGCCAGCGAAGATCTCTCTCTGAGCATCTGAGAGCTTCAGATCAGCAGGATCTCTGATGCTGTTAACAAGGTAATGGGAAAGACCCTGGGCACAGCACGCACGTATAAGCTAATGGAGCTTTGTCAAAACTTGTTTCATCGGGATCAGAGGTCCATTGGGGAAAGATGAAGCCATGAAGTTTGGCGCCTTCAAGTAGGATGATCTCCTCACGCTTGGAGATCGCCCTCTGAGAGACGGGTGCTTTCAGAGAGAAATTCTTGCTCTGCCAGGGCGTCAAAGAAGGTGCTTGCTTGATGCTCTCGGCGCGCGAAGTGAGCTGCTGGCATTTGGCACGAAGCCTTGCTCGCTCGTGGTCACTGCTCGCATGCTTGGTAGCCTTCATGTACAGCTCTGCAGCGAGGATGGCCTTCTCCAGGGCTGCTTCTCTGGTCGGAGATGTATCCACGGCGAGCTCAGCTTCCTGTGATCTGTAAGTCCTGCTGCCCATGACAGGCTAGCCAAGTAGAAATGGAAATGGATGCGGATGCGGACGCGGATACCTGCGCTTTAGCCTCCATATCGGAAAGATCTCCAAGCACTTAGCACACCCTGCCATCAGAACATGGCTACGTGGATCACCCTGACTTTCTCTTTGACCCGCGAGCCACGAGAAATGATGGGTGCGTGTACTTTGGCGTTGTGTTGGAGTGGAGTCTCAAATTCGGTAATTGCGCCATAGGCAGCCGCTTCACTTGTCGCACAAGGCTGAAACACGGCATCGGTTCCCCGTGAGCCGATCCCAGGCCGAGGTTATTCTTAAATGCAGACTAGGTTATCAACATCCCAAAACCAGTTTATTATCCACCTACCTGCCACCGCCAAACAATATCTTTCTTCATTTCGAGTACTGTTGTCCTATTCTCAACTTGTTCGTCGGAGAAAAGCCAGCTGAAGTTCTATCTCCCTCCTCATGCTCTGGCAACGTTAGATTCCAGCGCCGCACCCCTCACTTCCCTCAATCTAATTAAGCACGAGCCCGGGCAAAGCAATTAAGTGAACCTCCACATACGCGGATTAAAGGTTCCTCTCCCGCCCCCATTGCAATGGCTGGACAGTCAAAGGAGGCCTTGATTCCTCCATGGGGCCTGGCGGTTGCAGGAGCTACCGGCGCTGTCATTGCAAATGCAATTGTGTATCCTCTCGACATGTGAGTCTTGTTTTCCGATCTAAATCTTCGGCGGTTGAAGTGCCACTACGTATCTCCCATTGTGATTTCAACATTTACTAATTCTTCCTTTCTTGATCAAGTGTCAAAACACGTCTTCAGGTGCAGGTTAAGCGGAAACCAACGGACCCAGTTGACGATACCCATTACACCTCGACCTGGGATGCCATATCTAAGATAAGTGCTGACGATGGAATTGTTGGTCTCTATGCTGGTATCAATGGAGCTCTGATTGGGGTTGCTTCAACCAATTTTGCCTACTTCTACTGGTATTCCGTTGTGCGGACGCTATATCTTTCTTCCCAGAAGGTACCTGCACCTCCTAGCACCGTCGTCGAATTGTCTCTTGGGGCTGTTGCCGGTGCTGTGGCGCAAATATTCACAATTCCTGTGGCCGTCGTCACCACCCGTCAACAGACACAGAGCAAGGTAGAGCGGAAAGGCATGATAGATACAGCCAAGGAGGTGATAAGTAGCGAAGATGGATGGACTGGGCTCTGGAGGGGTTTGAAAGCTAGTCTCGTCCTTGTTGTCAATCCCGCCATTACCTATGGCGCATATCAAAGATTGAGGGAGGTGATCTTCCCAGGAAAGTTGAATCTCAGACCGTGGGAAGCATTCCGTAAGTTCCAGCCTTCCATCGTTCGCTCTTGACACTGAAATCGTTTTCAAAAAGTTCTGGGAGCCATGTCAAAATCCTTAGCAACTATTGCAACACAACCACTCATCGTTGCTAAGGTTGGTCTTCAGTCGAAACCACCGCCGTCACGACAGGGAAAACCTTTCAAGAGTTTTATTGAGGTTATGCAATTCATCGTGAAAAATGAAGGCTTATTAGGACTCTTCAAGGGTATTGGTCCTCAAATATCGAAGGGTCTTATTGTCCAGGGCCTCCTAATGATGACCAAAGAAAGGTTAGCATGTCCACAATTCAATCCTGGACGGAAAACTGATTCGCAACAGGATGGAGCTTATGTTTATCCTGCTCTTCCGCTACTTGCGTAAGATGAAAACAGAGCACCTTCAAAAAGCTGCAGATCTGGCCGCTGAGAAGGCCAAGCAAGCTTTGCCGGTTATCACCAGGTAGATTAGATCCTTAGATGTATCCTTTAACCGCTAAGATACTGCAGTGTGTGAACCTTGATGTTCACAATAGGAAGCAGTTTGTATATATATGCTATAATCATGATTACATATGAATCACAAAGGACAGATTACATTCGAGATAGTATGCTGTAAAGAGGTGGCAGTTCGTCGTACATAGAACGTCCTGGATGTCAAAATCGTCTCGGACCAACAAGGTTCAGAATTTCAACGTGTCCTACCACTAGTGGTTGTCAGAATTCGCGGCGCAAAGCTGCGTTTCAATGTACTGTAACTTATAGAACATTGGTAAAGTGAGGGGCCACTACTTTTCAGATTGTTCCTTAGATCAGGGAATATCTAAAAAAGTAAAATGGCAGTTAGGCTCTAAATGCCCCTCGAGCTATAGTATATTGAAAACCAGTACTGCGTCACGAATTCGGACACCTACTGGTACTACTATGTTTTATATTTCATAGAACGAATTGTCACATTCCACTTTTGAAGATTGGGGTAAGCCACAATCATCAATGTCTCTAGTCGCGTGTGACATTTAATTCTAATGGCCTCGATTGTTCTGTGCTATTATTGAGTATTGTAGGAATTCCGGCGATAAACAAGAAAAAGTAATATTGGTTTTTGTTTTCGGGAAATTTAAATCTAATTAAATTATTATTAAACTAAAAAAAAATCTTGAATTAATCCGGTTATCGGTAATATTATAGTTTTTTATATTTATTTTTTAATAATATTAAAAATAATAAAATAATTATAATAAATTATTATTTATTTATATAATTAAAATATTAAATAATATATTATTATAAGTTTAATAATTAAATTAATTAAATTAAATAAAATATTAATTAAATTTTTTATAAAATAATTAATAAATAAATAATAAATTAAAAAAATTAATAAATTATAAATTTAATAAATTTAATATAAAACTAATCTCTAATTTTTTTAAAAGGATTAAGAAAGGATTCATTATATATATATAGTCGTCACGTGAACTCTTTATATTTATTTAATAAAGTATATAAAAAATAATATAATTAATTTATAATTAATTTAAATAAATAAAAAAATATAAATATCCGAAAATAATCTATATAATAAAGAAATTAATCACGTGTTATTATATTTATTAGCTTATATATATTATAACTATATTTTTTTAAAGATTTTATTTTTAAAATTTTATTATTTTTTATTAATAATTATTTTTATAATATAAAATAAATATTTAATATATTAAAAAAAATATATAAATTATAATAATAATTAATTATTAATTATATTTATATTTTCGGTAAATTATATTTAATAATTATTAATTTATATAAAAATAGTTTATTAGAAATAAATTAATAATTATAATATTATAAATAAAATTTATATATAATTTATTTTTATTAATTAAAAAAAAATTTATATTAAAGTATTATATAATATTTTTATATTTTTTTTTAATTAATAAATTAAATATTTTAAATAATTTTAAAAATAAAAAATTTTATATATAGATTTTATATAAAAATTTTAAATATTTTAAAAAATTAAAATTTATTTTTTAAAAATAATAAAAAATAATATTAATATATTATATTTATATATAAAAAAAATTTAATATAAATTTTAAAAATAATTAATTATAAAGTTTTATTATTATTATTTAAAAACTATATTATTCTTTATAATATAATTTTTTTTTTAAATTAATAATATTATATATTATATTATTATTTTATTTAAATTTTTTTTTTGTTTTTTTTTTAAAAAACTTTTTTAATTAATTTTTAAATTAAAAATACTTTTTATTATTATTATTATTAAAAAATAATATATTAACTTTATAATAAATTTTTTTAAATTAATTAATATTTTATTATTAATTTTAAATATAAATATATTATTAAAGTTAATAAAAAAAATTATATTTAATATATTAATAATAATATTTTATATAAAAAATAAATTCTTTTAAAGATTTTTTATAAATTTTTAAATTTTTTTTAAATTAATATAAAAATATTAAATTTTATATATTTTTTTAAAATAATATTAGATTTAAAAAAAAATATTAAAATCTTTAATAATTTTTTTAAATATTAAAATAAAAATATTAATAAAAAGATTTAATAATAAAACTTTAATATTTAAAAATTAAAGTAAAAATTAGTCGACTTTTTATATTATATAACTAATATTATAAATAATTTTAACTTATAAAAAAATCTTTTAAAAATAAATTTTTATTATTTTTTAAAATATTTATTTTAATATTTTTTAGAAGAATTTAAAATTATATATAATATAAATATAATATTAATAATTAATATTTTAATAAAACTTAAAACTTTATTTATATTCGATATATTTAATATAAAAAATATAATATTAATAATAATTAAAGAATTAATTATAAAAATTAAAATATTTTATAAATATTATATAATTATTATAAATCTAGTTTATTTATTTTTAAATTATTATTTATTAATAATATTATAATATAAGTTTATATTTGATTTAAAGAAATATATTTTAAAAAAAATTATATAATATTTTATTAATATTTAAAAATATTTATTTAAAATATTTATAATAAAGTTATTTATAATAAATCTTTTTTATTCTTTATTATTTCTTTAAAATATAAATATAATTTTAATAAACTTTAATAAAACTTTAAAAAACTATATTTAAAAAAAAAACTTTAAAATATTTTTTTTAATTATTATTTATAATATTTTTAGTTAACTAAGTTTTTTTTTTATTTTCAAAAAGCGATTTTTTTACTTTAATTAATTTAAATCTTTTAATATTTTTAATAAATATTATAAAGTTTTTATTAAAGTTAATTTATATTTTTTATTATATAATTTTAAATATTTTAAATATTTTTAAAAATAAAAAAATAAAAAACTAAATATTATAATCATTTAACTAAAACTTTTATTTAATTAAATATTAATATTTTTTATATTTATTATTTTATTTATAATTAATAATAACTTTAATTTTTAATTTTTAATTTTTTTTATAAACTTTAAAAAATTTCCGATAAAATATAAATTAAAATCTTAATTTTTTTTATTATATATTTTTTAAAAAAAAAAATATAAAAAGTTAAATATAATTTATTATATAAATTTAAAAAATCTAATTTATATATAAATTTATTAATATATTTAAAAAATTTAAATAAATTTATAAATTTAAATATAAATTTTTTTAATTTTAATTTAAAATTTTTAATTAATAATATAATTTAAACTCTTTTTTAATAATATTTAATTAATTAATATTTATTATAATAAGTCTTTTAATTATTTTATATATAATTTTAAAGATTTTAAAGTTTTTTTTATTTTTTAAAGAAAATCTTTAATCTTTTATATATAATTAATATTTTTTTTTAATCTTGTTTTTAAAATTTTATAAAAATTTTAAATAATAATTATAATATATTTTAAAAAATATAAATTATTATATATAAATTTAATAAAAAATAATTTTTTAAATTAATTATTTTTTTAGAAATTATAAATTTTTTTTAAATAATATTTAAAAGTTTAATTTTATTTTTTTATTTATTTATTAGTTTATAAATAAAATATTATATTTAAATATTATTCTTTAATCGGAAATAATATTATTAAAAATATTAAATAATAAAAATATATTTTTTATATAAATTTAATAAATTCTAAAAAATTAATTATTTTATAATAAATAATATATTTAATTATTTTTAAATATTAGTTAATAATAATAAAAATTATATTTAAATTAAAATCTTTTATTAAGTTTTTATATAATAATAAACTTATAATAAAATTTATTAAAATTTTATTTTAAAGTCTTTTAGATTATAATAAATTATTTAATAGTTTATATAATTTATATTATTTAACTTTAATTTTTTAATAAATATTATATTCTTTATAATAATTATAAATATTTATTTTTATATTTTTTTAATTATTAATTTATTAATAATATATAATAATTATTATATAAATATAAAAATATTAATTATATAAAATAATAATTAATTTAAAAAAAAATATATAATAACGAAATATACTCGAATTTTAATTAAACTATATTTAATTTAATAATTATATACAAGTGTCGAGATATATTTATTTAATATATAATCGGTATAATTATAATATTATAATTATATTAATATTAGAATTATTTTAAAAATAACTTAAAAATAATATTTTTATTAAATCAAACGTTAATTTTTTAAAAGAATTTAATTTATTTTTTTTGTTTATTTAATATATTTATATATTTATAAAAAAAATTTATTAAATATAATAAAATTATTTTTAATATAATATTTTTATTTTTATTTATATATTCGTTATTTTTATTTAATTTATTTTTTTATATTTAATTATAATATATTTATATTTAATAATTATATTAAAATATTTAAAGATTTTATTTTTATTATAAAATTAATAAAATTTAAATTTTTTTTAATTTATTTAATTTTTATAATTTTATATTATTTATAAATTTAATAAAAATATATAATATTGATTATAAATTACTTTTTTTATATAATTTTTAATTTAATAAAATATTTATAAAATAATTTCGAATTTATATAAATAATTAATAATAATTCGATTTTAAATATTTTATTAATTATAGCTTTAATTAATACTTTTATATTAAAACTATAAATTATTTTATAAAGTTTAAATATTAATATATTTTTAATAATATATTTATATTTTATAAAAGATTAATAAAAAATATTCGTTTATTTAATGTCGTTAACTAATATAAAAATATATTTAATTTATAAAAAAAGATTTTTATTATTAATAAATAATATATTAATAAAAATAAAAAAATATAATAATTTTTTTTAAATTTAATAAAATATAATTTTTTAATAATATTTTCGATTTATTATTAAATATATTTATTAAGTTTTTTAATATTATTTTCGGTAAATTTAATAATTTAAACAATAATTAATAAATTATATATTATTTTAAATTAATAAATAAATAAAATATATATTTTTTTAATATATTAAATAATATATTAGTTTTTAATATTAAAGTTTTAATATATAATATTTTTATTATTAATTATTATTA